>Ga0247769_1000010_pt1 | contig 33973 bp, 22 predicted proteins | sample UWRJL166409R6_FD_179942 | JGI IMG/M metagenome (GOLD analysis project Ga0247769, IMG submission 179942) | Plant litter microbial communities from Arlington Agricultural Research Station in Wisconsin, United States - UWRJ-L166-409R-6 | ecosystem: Environmental > Terrestrial > Plant litter >... | reverse complement strand
TTATTTTTCTTTCTTTTCTTTATTTTTCTTTTCTTTCTTATTTTTCTTTCTTTTCTTCTTTTTATTCTTATTCTTATTCTTATTCTTATTCTTATTCTTATTCTTATTCTTATTCTTATTCTTATTCTTATTCTTATTCTTATTCAAGAGTCTAATGTTAATAAGACTCTTCTATCTTTTTTCTTTTTCTTTTTCTTATTCATAAAAGTCTTTCTTAGTAAAAGAGTTCTCCTTAACCCCTTTTATTATTTATAGACGATGTTTTCGATTTTTATAATTGTTCTTTTAATTGTATTATGTAAAAAGACTCTAACGCCATTTTTAACTTTACTTTTTAATATTTTGTAATCTATTTTAGATTTTTCAGTTTATAAGAGTTCTTTGTAAAGGTAGGGGATTTATTTTTTAGGATTTATATTAATAGGTTTTGTATCTATTCATTTTCCTTTTTCTCATATTTTCTCTCTTTTGGTATAACTGTTTAAACTTAAATTTACTTTTCTCTCTAAAAAAGCTATGGATCCTTTATTATAGTTTTTTACTATTTCATCTCTTTTAGTAATTATATTTTTTTGTATGTAATATAAATTTTTTAAGTCATTTATACTTAGAGTATTTGCGTTGACTCCTTTTGCTATTATTAGGTGTTTGTTGGATTCTGTAGATTTATTTTTTATTTCGATTCCATATAATTTGTTTGAGAGGAAGTATCCTCTATCTATAATATGTTCTATTTTAAATTCACCTATATTTTTACCTATTTTTAGAGGAATGTCTTCTATTTTTAGATTTCCTATTACAAGACTATCTGTGTCAGAATAATAAATTTCTCCACCTTTTTGTAATATACTATTTTTGGCTTTATGCATGAAAACTCTAGCATAACTAGTAACCATTGCAGCTGTGGCTATAGAAATATCTTTAAAGTTTTTTTCTTTATTGTTTGTTATTATTTTTTGAACATCGAGTAACTTTTCATTTTTTATTACAGATTGGTAATTTAAACCATGTTGATTAACGATATCTATAGAAATTTTAGGATTAAAGGTAATTAGAGAATATTCCTCCGTTATTTCTTTTTCAGAGTAAACTTCTCTTGTTTTTAATATATTTAATTTTTCAGCATAATTTACTATTTTGCTGATAGGTTTTTCTATTTTTAATCCAAATCTTCCTATTAGATTATTTAATAAACTTTTTATGATAGTTTTGTAACCATAGCTACTTTTTTGTTTTTCTTCAAATAGCTCGTTAATATATGAATCAAAAACATTCTCATTTTTATCTCATTGATATCCATATAATACTTTGATAGAATAACCTTTAGATTTAGCATAGTTTAGTTCTATTGAAGATCATATTCCTGTAAATTTACCATTAGGGTAGAAATTTCCACTTTCGTTTTTAAGGGGTAGTAATCCTAAATAAGAATTATTAGTTTCTACTTCTGCATAAAAAAATCCAAATAAATTTTCTAATTCTAAACCATTACCTGATAAGTCTTCTATAAATGTAGAATTTAATCCAGGCATACTGTTTAATGCTGCGTAAGGGTATAAAGAGTTAACATCTAAGTAAATTAAGTTTTCACCGTAAGGTTTATAAACTTCAGTAATACCTCCGAAATAAGCTTGCGATATAAAGTTATACATACTTAATTGATTTATAGAAGGTATAACTTTATTTTTATAGTATTTCTTTAAGAATATATCTAGAGATAATTTAGAAATTGTTATTGAATTTGTAAGGTTTAATTTATATTTAGAGAAAATTATTTTGTTGAACTCTGTCATTATTTTTAATAGGATGATTAATTTTTCTTTTAATGTATTAATTTTTATATGATTTATATTAAATGCTAAAGCTAATTCATCAAATTTTAAAGAAAAATAATTGTTAGTATCAATTAGTTTAATTGAATTTTTCTTTCCTAAATCATTTGTTTTTTGTATTTTTAGATATATTACATGATCATTTCTAACTATTGGATTTAATTCGTAGGTCATTTCATGATTTTGATTGAAGTTAGAGAGAGTTTTTAATATAAAGAGTAAATCGGTCTTTCCAAAGTTATGAGAATAGAAAATTGCTTTGTTATGGGATAACATTTTATTTACACAGTGTATTATCATTTCTTCATTTTCTCTAAATTCTTCTATTTTGAAAATGTTTATATAATTTTTAGATTCTCATTTTATCTCAGGATTTAAATGATATCCTATAGAGGTTACTTTTTCTCATCCTTCTGGATTTGTAATAGTTTCAATACTAAAAGTACCTATTTTATTATTTAAAGGTTGATTTTTATCGGGGATAGTAGAAACTATTTTTTCAAGTTTGTTATCTACACTATAATTTAGAATAATATTCTCTTCTGTATTTGGTTTATGAGTAATAGTCAAGGTATAGTTGTCTATTTTTCTATTAAATGTAGTGTTGTTAATAATATTATCTATAATTAAATTTTTAAATATTTCACCCTTAGAAGTGAAAACTAATTTTAGGGATATATTATTCACTTTATTTTTTATTGTTATTATAAGGTTTTTTTTATTTAAAATAAAAAAGGAATTATTTAAATTTATAAGTTCCTCTCAAGACACAATAATGTTTTCTTTTATTAAGGAATTTAATATAGATTTTTTTATTTCTTTAGTTTTTTTAAATAAAGAATGAATATTAGGTAAAATATCTTTTTTTTGTTCTATAGTTAAAGGTACTCCATAATATCTTTCATCTAGAGTTAAAGGTAATAAATTATTATTAAAATTTCTAGAAAAATTTAATTTAGAAGCTAGTTTTTTAGGCATTTCTATTTGTTTTTCTTTTATAATTTTGGAATAAGATTTAGTTTTTAGTCTAGGTAAGGTTTCGTGTAGTATAACTAATAATTCTATAAAATCTAAATCACTTTTAGAGTTCATTTTGTAGCTATCTAAAGACTGACTAATTCTTTCTAAGATAACATTATAAAGTTCTTCTAAGAGAGGACTTTCATAGTTTTCATCTATGTAAAACCCTACTTGAGAACCACACATTCTAAATTCAGTTCTATTATTGAATGAGAATTTAATCAGTAGAGTATAAGTGCTATACAAGGGTAAATCTCTTTCAATTTCTTTCTTAAAATTTGGCCAAGTAAATTCATTATACTCAAAGATTCATAAGTAAGTAATTTTTTTATTTTTGTTTTTCATTTATTATTAAGTTTTTTAAAGCAGGGGTTTAAAAAGAAATCTTTTAAGTTTTTCTTGTACTATTTGTTATTATTTTTACAAGAAGTTGTGAATGCTAAAGCAATAGCTAAAGATTCAATTCAACTTAAATATCCTTCTACGTCCGTGAATTTTACTTGGATAGGCATGAATCCGTGGTATGTACCACATAATTCTGAACATTGTCCGAAGATTTCTGTTTCTCTTTGTCCAAAGATAGAAGCTTGGTTAAGTCTTCCAGGAGCAGCATCAATTTTAACAGCTGCGGAAGGTAAAGCAAAATCATGTAAAACATCTGTACTTGTAACAATTACTCTAACATGTGTATTTTGAGGCAATACGATTGGATTATCTACTTCTAGTAATCTATATTGTCCTACTTCTAAATCAGCTTCAGGGATCATGTAGGAATCAAATTCTATAGGATCTCCTGATTCTGTTTCATAATCAGAGTATTCATAGCTTCAATATCATTGATGACCTGTAGCTTTAATTGTAATTGTAGGTAATACTACTTCATCTAGTATATATAATAATCTGAAACTAGGTATAGCTATTGCTAATAATACCACCGCAGGGAAAATTGTTCATAACACTTCGATTAGAGTACCGTGTACTAAATATTTGTGAGTTATTTTAGATTTTTCACTGTTGAAGTAGTATATCATTGAACCTAGCATTCAAAATACTAGGATAGCTATAACTGTTAGATAGAAGAAAATATTATCGTGTAAATCCGTAATTCCAGAAAGAGCTGGAGATACAGGGTCTTGAAATCCTAATTTTCAAGGTTCAGGTACATCTGCATGTAATTTTTCTAAATTTGAAAATAATAAGTTGTTTAATAATTGATTAAACATATTAAATATAGTTGAGTTTGATTAGATTGTAAAATAATATTGTTGATTAAAGGGGGAAATTAATATTATTTTATAGTATAAAGTTTATTTATATATAAGTGTCATTCTTATTCTGAGCTTAAAATTACTTTTTAGGCTATGGGAGGAATGCTAATCAGGAGCTAATAATATAATAAAAAAAAGGAGGGGTTTAAGGGATTACTAAATTAAACTATATAATCTTAATATAATTTAGTGTAGTAATATAGCATCTTTTAGGTATGAACATAATAGTAAAGTAAATACATAAGCCTGTATTACACTTACTGCTAATTCTAGACCTATAATAGCTACAAAGATAGAGAATGGAATTAAAGTAACAATTGCCATTAATAATCCACCTGTAAACATTTTTGAAAGGAAAGTACTTAATATTTTTAATAAAGTATGACCTGCACATAGATTTGCTAATAATCGGATACCTAATGAAAAAGCTCTAGCAAAGTAACTTACTAATTCAACTAAAGTTAATGTAGGTGTTAGAGCTAAGGGTGTTCCACTTGGTACGAAGAATGAGAAGAATGCTAATTTATGTTTTGTAACAGCTAAAACTGTTACTCCAATAAAAATTGTAATACTTAAACCTAAAGATACCATGATTGAAGTACCTACAGTAAAGTTATAAGGAATATTTCCTGTTAAATTTGCTATAATAATGAAGAAAAAAATAGAATATACGAACGGAAAAAATTCTTCGTAATGGCTTCCTATTTGTTCTCTAACCATAGATAATAAGCTAGCATAAGAGCTTTCTAAACTTATAGATCATTTTGAAGGTATAAGTTTAACATCATTGTTTCCTAGGATGTGGAATGTAATTAATATAGTTAATACAATTAAACTATATAAACCTAAATTAGTTAGAGATAAATTTAATCCCCCTAATATAGGAGCATTTAGAGAAAGTAGGTTTACTACTTCGAATTGATCTAAAGGAGAATTAATAATTAACATGTTAATTATTAAAAATTGGAACTAATATTCTAATTGTTGAGACAACAGTGAAGGTACCTCTTGAAAGAGATCCTGAGGATCCTACCTATTTTTAGGGTTTTATTTGGATATAGTTCAATGACAAAATTTTTAAGAAAGTATTTATTCCCTTTGCTTATAGACTAGGTAACTTCAGTAATTTTTATTAAAATTATATTTCATATGAAGGTTTATGAAATATTCAAAAGAATTTTTAATAATCTCTTAGTAGATATAGTTAATTTAAAATTTTTAATTTATGTTATCAACATTGTCTACGATACTTATATAAGGTAATAAGATAATCCTATTTAAATTAAATTTAGCCTTTACTATAAGTACAGAGATGAAAACAAGTTGAGTTGAACAACTTCTTCCCCTTTAAAAGAGGGGCACTCAACCACCCGAGTTCTGTTTCCTTTTTATTGCTCGTAAATTTAGACTAAATAGTAGATTACGGATTTGTAGAGATTTGAACTCTAGACTCTTTTGGAGTGCTCGTTTTCAAGACGAGTGCATTAAACCGCTCTGCCACAAATCCTTTCTTTTCTACTAAATAAATAAGGGTTTATATTAATTTAACCCCTATTTTAGAATACTGAAAATAATTATAGTTTTATCTGTTAGGGGATGAGCAGTCGAGGAATTGAACCTCGCGTAGTCAATTAAGACAAATTCTTTTACAGAGAACCACCTTTACCGTTCGGAGCACCTGCCCTTTTTTTTTTTATTTATAAATATAATTTCTGAGTTGCCCAGATTTGAACTGAGATCGAACATTACCAAAAAATGACGTTTTTCCAAATTAAACTACAACTCATTAAGATATTATTTAAGTTAAAATATTTGCCGAAAACTGGATTCGAACCAATGTTAGTATCTTACAAGGAAACTGTTTTACCAATTAAACTATTTCGGCGGGTGTTTTTTCTTATATTTTAATGGAATTTATCTTTAATCTATAAAGCAAATTAAAATTTTAATACGAGCCCTTCCAGGGACGATCTGGAACCATCTCGATTGACAATCGAGCACTCTACCTATTAAGCTAAGGGCCCTATAATAGGGGATTATTGTAGTATTAAATACGATACGGATAAATGTAAAGAATCAAGAATTATGTTAGGTCATATTCCTAATAATACTGTAGGTACTAAAAGACTAAATAGTACTATAAATTCTCTGTAATCTAAATCTTTAATAGGTTTTAAGAAACTAGAGTAATCTCCAAAAGCAATTCTATTATATAAAAATAATGAGTAACAAGCTGTTAAGAAAATACTTAAAGCTCCTAAAGTACCTATAATAGGTGATTTTTCAAACATTCCTATTAGAATTAACTGTTCACTTACTCAACCGGCAGTTAAAGGTACTGAAGCATTTGCTAGTGCAAAGATAAAGAATAGTATAGAAAATATAGGCATATAAGTTGTAACTCCTCTAATATATATTATAGTTCTTGTGTGTAATCTTTGATATAGACAACCTCCTACACAGAAGAATAGAGCAGGTGATATGAAACCGTGAGCTATTGATAATAATATTGCTCCTTCTATTCCTATTACAGAATTAGAGAATAAACCTAATACTATTACTGCACAGTGACTTACTGAAGATAAAGCTACTAAAGCTTTAGAATCATGAGTTCTTAAAGCTGATAGTGATGCATATATAAGTGTAATAACACATATACTTTGAACTAAAGGACTAAAATATTGAGAAGCATCTGGTAAGAATGTTAATAAAATTCTTAAATAGGCGTAAGTAGCTAATTTTAGAATTACTGCAGCTAAAATAATTGAAGCTGCTAGTGGCGCTTCTACATGAGCTCTAAATAATCAACCGTGTAATGGAAATAATGGAGTTTTTGTAGCCAGTGCTATAAAGAAACCCAATCATAATAATTTTTGACTACTAAAACTCATTTCTGAAATTAAAGAACTTAATAAAGTAAAATCAGTAGATCCAGTATTAGTATAAATTTTTAATATTGCTAATAACATTCATAAACTACCAAATAATGTGTATAAAAATAATAAGAAAGCCGCTCTTATTCTTGCATTACTTGCTCCTCAAATACCTATCATTAAAAATAAAGGTATTAATACACTTTCAAAGAATACATAAAACAATAATAAATCTAGAGAAACAAATACAGCTATTTGTAAAGTTTCTAATAATAATATACAAATTAAAAAGAATTTTAATTTTTTATCAATGTCATTATGAGAAGATAATATTGCTATTGGAGTAATAAATGTTGTAAGTAAAACAAAATATAGAGAAATACCATCAATACCAAAATTTAACTGTAGAAAAGTCATTTGATTACTTTCTAAAGGAAATGTTAAAAATTGATATCCTGCATAGTTAGAGTCAAATTGAACTCACATTATTATAGATACTAATAAATTTATTAAAGAAGTTATCAATGCTATTTGTTTAATTCTTTTTTTAGTATACTTAGAAGACTGAAAGTCTTCTACTATATTTTTAATTTTTTCATTTACGTTTATAGGGGCATACTTTTTACTTAAGTTTAAATAATTTGAATTTGTTAAACTTATTAACAAAGACCCTATTAAAGGTATTATTAATAGAGTTAAAGGACTTAATAAATTCATATGTATGGAAATAGTTTATAATCAAGGAATAGCGCAATTAATTATAATAATTAATTATCTGCTATATTTAACTTTCTTATCCTCTATCAGATTCGAACTGACAATTTCGATGCGAAAGATCGAGGTATTACCATTATACTAAGAGGACCATGCTCCGAGCTAGAATTGAACTAACATTTTTACTTCTTCAGAGTAACGCTTTAACCGTTGAGCCATCGGAGCTTTTTTTTTTCAATACCTTTAACGTTGAGAATCTTTTATCTTAAATGGAGATAAAAGTTTAGGTACTGGAGAAAAAGAGATTTGAACTCTTACTGTTGTGATGCAAACACAAAAGACTACCATTATCTTATTTCCCCCTTTTTATAGATTTTTTTTTTTAATTAGGCAGAGGTTGAGGGTAAAATCAGAGACTCGAACTCTGAAAAACGTCGCCACAAGACGGGGTCTTACCAATTAAACGAATTTTACCTTTTACTATTTGGAACTTTGAATTAAATAACTCCTCTTCTTTTAAAACCTATTTAATACTTTGAAATCTTAAGAATTAAGACGGACTAGAGGTGAGTCGAACACCTAAGGGTCTCCCCGAGCAATTAGCAATTGCCTTAACTTGCCAATGTAAACTAATCCTGTTTAACTCTTTATATTTTAATTTATGGGGCAGGGGGTTTATTATATTAGTTTTTATGATTTAGATGTTTTAGCAGAATTAACTTTGCTTAAACTTAAATCCATTAAAGTATTTTCTATTATTCCTATAGCAGGAACAAATAATAAGAAATATGAAAAGTAGATAGCAGTGCTTATTTGTCCAATTATTACGTAAGGTTGTTCAGGATGTTGAGAACCGATTCAGAATAATATTCCAAAGTTAACAAAGAATACTCAATTTATAAATCTCATTAAAGGTCTGAATTGGCTTCCTCTTGTTCGAGCTAAATCTACTACCGGTAAGATTAATAGTATTAATAATGAAGCAAACATAGCAATTACTCCTAATAATTTATTAGGAATAGATCGTAGAATTGCATAGTAAGGTAGTAAATATCATTCAGGTACAATAGATGCTGGTGTTTGCATTGGGTTAGCTGGGATATAATTATCACTATGTCCCATAAGATTAGGGTATCAACAAACTATTGTTACTAAAATTAATAAAAATAAGAAAACTGTTACTAAATCTTTAAATACAAAGTAAGGATGCATTGGAATTCTATCTACGTTTCCTGTAACTCCATTAGGATTACTTGAACCATGAGTATGAAGAGCTATAAAGTGACCTGCTACTAGTGCAGCTAATACAAAAGGTAGTAAGAAATGTAAAGAGAAAAATCTATTTAAAGTAGCATTTGAAACAGAGAATCCTCCTCATATTAGTTCTACTAAATCTGGACCAAATACAGGAATAGCAGATAATAAATTAGTAATTACTGTTGCACCTCATAGTGACATTTGTCCGTAAGGTAAAACATACCCAAGGAATCCTGTTCCTATTGTTAAAACTAAAATGATTACTCCAATAGATCATAATAATACTCTTGGAGTTCTGTAGCTAGCGTAGTATAAACCTCTAGCAATGTGTATATACATAAATATGAAGAAAAATGAAGCTACATTAGCGTGTGTATATCTTAACATTCATCCGTAGTTAACGTCTCTCATAATATGTTCTACACTATTAAAGGCAAAGTCTACATTAGGTGAATAATGCATAGCTAAAAATGAACCTGTTAAGATTTGAATAACTAAACAAATACCTAATAAACTACCAAAATTTCAAAGATAGCTTATATTAGCAGGTTGAGGGGAATCAACCATATAACTATTAACTAAATTTAATATTGGTTTTGATTTTAAATTTCTCATATAAAAATCAAGTTATTATAAAAATTTACATTCTTTTACCATTAAAAAATTGAATTTTTTTTTATTGTTCCGCAGTCTTTACCCTTCCTTAGAGTTGTAAAGATTGCTAAAATAATCGATAAACAAAAGGGTAAATGCGAAAGGAAAATTTATTTTGAGCAAAGCTAATCTTTCATATGTAATTAATAATTTTAATAAAATTATATTTTCCTACTATCCTCCTCTAGAGAAGGATACTAAGATCTTATGTGATACTTACTTAAGCCCAAGAAGATTTGAACTTCTACCAATTTCTCATCAAGAAACGATTCTAACCAATTAAACCATGGGCTTTGACTGATTTTTATATATTGTAAATAATTCATTGAAAGGGGGTTGTAAATAAATTTATACGAGCAAAGAGACTTGAACTCTTACGATTAAATAGAATCATGATTTCCTAAGAATCACTCGGCTACCAATTTCGACACACTCGCTTTTAATTTTCTCTAATTAATAATATCGTAAACCTCTATTTGATCTTAAATGCAAGATAGGCAAGGTAAAAATTTAGATTAAAACTTAAATTAATTAAGTAAGGGGTAGAGTAATCGAAACTCTGTCTGTAATGTGTAAAATTACTGCTAAAACCACTCAGCTAACCCCTTTAAATTTTTTATTATTTTAGGGTTTTATTAAAAATATAAATAATGATAGGAAGCGATAGTAATAAAAAAAAAGGGGGTTTTGTTATTTTTTATTTTCCAGCAGCACTTTCCAGTACGGCTACCTTGCTATGACTTTTGAGATGTTATTTAGCGCAGCTTAAAGCAGAAAAAGCATATTTAAAAATATAGAGTATATTACTATCTCTATATTCAAACTTATCACTTTTTACCTTTTTCCCTGAACCATATTTCTTCCCAGCGACAGACAGTTAGTTCATCACGAATACATACTTCACCGTTGCGCATAGTGATCAACGATTACTCGAAATTCCTTCTTCATGTTCCCGAGTTTCAGAGAACAATCTGACTAAATATTTTTATATTCACTTTTTTTTATGATTAGCTCCTTCCTTTTTAATACTTGTAATGAAAATAAGTAATAAATTATATTGTCAAGTATTTTTACTAAACAAATCTATTATTATTTTAAGACAAATTTTTTAATTTTGAAAACAGTCTAATATTTCTAAATTAAAAATTAAAAAAAATAATTTTTTTATAATTACAAGTGGCTTTTGCGTCATATTGTATAAGTGTTTGTGGCACATCGATAGCCCTTTCCATTTGGACCATAACGGCTTGTCTTAGCCCCTAAATAAAATCTTATAGACTCTATAAATAGTTAAGTATAAATTAACTATAGGGATTGCGTTCGTTAGTGGAATTAACCTAAATTTTAACAATACGAACTAAAGACAGCCATGCAATACCTGTCACTTAGTTAGGCTCTTGGAAGAGCTTCATTTCAGGATACAAGGAAAGGTAAGATTTTACGCGGATTATCGTATTAAATAACATGCTTCACTTCGTTTGCTTCGAGACCGACTAATTTTTTTGTTTTCAACTTTGCAGTCGTACTCACAAGGCGGAATAGTAAATGCGTTAGCTTCGCTTCACAGTTAAAGTTATTATAAAATTAGTTTTATTTCTTCATCTTGAATGGAGAAATTTAAGTAGAATAATTATATAAAAAACCGAAAAGCTACTATTCATCGTTAACAGATGGGAATACTTGGGTATCTAATCCTTTTTTCTCAGCCCAACCTACATTCTTTAGCGTCAATCTTTCCCAAACATATAGCTTTCGCCCAGAGTCTTCCAAAAGAGATCTATAGATTTCACCCTTCCCTCTTACATTCAACTTTGTCTTGGATAAGATTCTATCTTTGTTACAACAAGGTAATTATACCTCATACAAAGATGCCTACGAATCCTTTACGCCTGATCAAGACTATTAACGTTAGCGTTTCTGGCCTTACCGAGTCTTCTGGCACCAGCGCTTGGACAACACTTATAGGATGTACAATCATTATTTTCCAAATCCTTTACCACTAATCTAGTTAATGGCTTCAGTTAGCTAGTTCACTCTTGCGAGCATTGACTAATATTCTCGACTGCTGATAGCGTTTAAATTTCACTGCTACCCGGGATATTTCATCCCCGGTGTGGCCATTGACCCTGTCGGGTTAATGACTATCGATCTTAGGCTTGGTAGGCTTTTACCCTCTCAACTACCTAATCGAATACGGATCGTATTTTCTAACGAAATTTTTCTTTATTATATAAAACATATTTTTATCTTTAATTTCTAAAGATTAGAAAGTAACTAAAATCCCTGTACTCACCCCTACACTATTAAATATTTTTTTATTTCCCACAAAGGGTATAATCATTCTTTAATAATTTGCATGCCTTGAAACTACTGAACAACGTTCAATAAGAACCAAAATTAAATTCTTCATTCAAAATAGACATATTTAATTCCTTTTAAAATAAACTTTGTTAGTTATCAGCTAAAACCTATTAAATATGTAGATATCATACGTAAAAATATATCGATGATTTACTCCTCTTCTTATACAACGTCATCTTTTATTAATAATTTAGAATATTAATAATAGTAATTCTTCCTACTTTTTTTAAAGAGGTGCTATATCAAATGCTATTAAAAAACAAGGTAAAGATATAATTAAGGCTACGCAAAATGGTAGTAAACTCTCTCAGCATAGCGTTGATAACTGATCGAATCTTAATCTAGGTAATGTAGATCTAACTCATACAAAAATAAAACAGATTAAACAAGTTTTTAAACCTAGTATTATAGATTGTAAATTAATTATACTTTCGTTTTTAAATATTTCTGGCATATTATACCCTCCTAAAAATAGAATAGCAGTAATAGTTGAAAACATTACTATAGAACTATATTCACTTAAAAAGAAGAAAACAAATGGTACTGAGGAATGCTCAGTCATAAAACCTGATACTAGTTCAGACTCAGCTTCTTGTAAATCGAAAGGAGTTCTAGAAGTTTCTGCTAAAATAGAAATAAAATAAAGTAAAAACACAGGTAATAAAGGTAAAATAAATCAAACAGTCTGTTGATGTTCTATTATATTAGTGAAATTTAAGGAACCTGTTATTAAAATTACTATTAATATAGCAGAACTTAAAACTAATTCATAAGATATCATAGCCGCTGTAGATCTTAGGGAACCTAAAAAGGCATATTTTGAATTGGCAGATCAACCAGCAAATAATACCCCATATACTGCTAATGAGGATAAAGCTAAACTATATAATATTCCCATAGATCAATCTAAAATTACTAAACCTTCCCCAAAAGGTATAACTGCTCAACCTAATAAACTAAATACTAAAGTCACCGCTGGAGCTAAATAAAATATTACTTTATTAGATTGTGCGGGCACTACTGCTTCTTTTAAAATCAGTTTTAAAGCATCAGCAAAAGGCTGTAATAATCCATACGCTCCTACTTCAGTAGGCCCTACTCTTCTTTGAGTAGCAGCTAACATTTTTCTTTCAATTACTGTCATAAATGCTACAGATAATAATATAGGAACTATTACTGAAAGTATATCTGAAAAACTTAAAAGGTTGTAATAAACAGTTGTTCCTTCGTATAAAAAAGGCGTAAACATTTTAATACTTCTTTTTATTATTTAGAATAAATTTTAATATTTCTGTTTTTTACTTTAAGCTATCTTGGTTATAATCTTAAAGGTATTTAAACTTCAATCATAGAAAACTTAAAGTAGATACTAGTAAATAGAATTAAAATTTATAGTATAATTCATTTGTTAACATTTACTTATTAGAAATTATTTCTTTTTTTTTTATTCTTGGGGTTCTTTTTACTTTTACATAATTTAGACCCTAAAGATATAATTTAGAGCTATAAGCAATATATAAAATAAAGGGAGATAGTCTATTATTAAGAGATACCTATTACGAGTAATCAGACTCGAACTGATAAAATCTACTTGGAAGGTAGAGGTTATACCATTTAACTATACTCGTTTTTTTTTATCCTTCTCTTCTTATAAATGCTCTTCTATTTTTTTAGATAGGGGATTATATTAATTTTATAGTTAATATCTTTATTAGAATATTATTTGATTATATGTCCAATAGAAATTGTAAAACTAAAGGCTCCTCGTTTATTTTTACTTGTAAATCTTGACTTTTCTGTATAATCTACTTTAACTCTAGCTAAACTTCCATTTTGTTTCATTTGAACTGTAAATCGAGGTCGCATTTTTTGAGTCATAAGTCTACCAGCTAATTTCATACTTATACCTGATACATAAGAAGATAAGTTATGATTTGAATTAATAGTTTTAAATCCTATAAATTTAGAGTTTAATTTATTTTTATTGAATAAAGGAGGAAGATAAGAAGTAGGTTCATATATAATACCTTTTAATTTTCTTTCAATATCTTCTTCTTTCTTTTCTATTGTATAATTCAGATTTTGAGTTGGATTTTGAATTCCTATTTTCGGTAATAGAGTTCTTCACATTCTATAGAAGTATCATTTTTTACTATTATAACCTAATATTTGTGAAATCATGCTACTATCTTGGAATGGAGTTTCTACTTTCACTATTTCAAGTTCTACTTTTATATTAAGAATTTTGCTTAATAATTTAACAATTTTATTTAATCTATTTTTAAATAATGTGAAAAAAGACACTACTGATTTTTTTCTATTTAATTCTTTAATATTTGGAATTTCTAGGTTTCCTGATATTACATTTTTTAATAGAATATGATCTCTTCTTTGTAATGATTTTAAATGGTTAAAATTAGAAGTCATTGAAGAGTTATCAGTATTAGCTGAGATTAAATTAGCTTTATTATTTATTTTATTAAAAAATTGTGTATATATTTTTATTTGAGATTCTGTTAAAGGTCAATTAATAAAATTAGAAAAACTAAGTTTGTTTAATTTACTTAAAGTTTTTTTATTATATTTATTTTTTCCTTTAAATATACTAGCTACTGAAGACATATTTTTATGACTAAACATTTGTCTTTTTTTAGTTTGCGTTCAATTTAAAGATCTTGAACTTAAATTTTTCTTTTCAAATAAAAAGAATTTAATTCTATTTAATAGATTAAATTTATTATATTTATTTATTTTCTGGCTATTAGAATTTAAAATAATATTACATCGTTTAAAGATTAAGTAATTTTGTAATTTTAAAAAGCTAGATTTTATGTTATTTATCACTAATTTTTCATCTGTATTATAGTGAACAGGTCTAGAGATTAAAGGAATTTTATTAGTTTGAGGATAAAAATAAGAAAAATATAATTGAGATAATATTAATTGTAAATATGCGGAATAGTTTTTATAATTAGTTTTAATTAAATACTCTCTATTCTTTAAATAATTTTTATGTAATAAAATACTATTTATTTTTTTCATATTATCTGTCGATGAGTTTTCTAATAATAAATCTCCAGTATGTGAAAACTCTAAAATATCTAATCCTTTTATCTCTTTTTTAAGTCTTAACTGATTTAAACTAGAATTATAACTCATTAATTTAATTTGATTTAAATTGTTTCAATATCTTTCTTTAAAATTTTTAGAAATTAAAGGATTTTTACTGTTTCTAACTTTATTAGAAAATTTAGAATTTTGTTTTTTATTATTTAATGAGGTATTAAGTTTATTACTAATTTTAGGAGATAAAAATAAAAATAGTCTTATTATAAGTTTATCTTGTCTAATAATAAATATAGGTTGACTTATTATAGAAGATACTACATAAAATAAATCTTTTAAGAGATTTTCTATGTAATTATTACCTCCTAATATATTAAATTTACTGTTTATATTACTAAAGTTATAATTTATTAATTTAGAGTGATATAATAATTGATTATTATAGTTTAAAGATCTACCCATGAAACCTTTTACAGTTTCAAAATAAGATAAAGTTTTTAATCCTAAAGATGAAGCAGAGCTAAGATATTTAATTCTTTCGATGTTTTTTAAATATTGAGTTTTTAGATAAATATGATATAAATATAAACTTAATTTGATTTTATTATTAGAAAGAGATAAAGCTTTTGTAAAATTTAATTCTGAATAAGGTTTAGTTCCCTCTTTGGTATCAGCTGTTTTTTTATTACATATATTTTCTTCTAAATTTAATTTCTTAATATTAGCTATATTATAATTTTGAACTAAAGAAGACTTTTCTTGTGTTCATAATCGATCCAAACTTGTAATATTATTTCGATTATTTTTAGAATTATTTAAAGAAACATTTAATATTTTATCTGCAATTTTTAAAGTATTTAATTTATTTAGAGTTGTTAATTTTGTTTGATTAATTTTTACTTTTTTAATTAATAACGCATAGTTATAATCACTTAAAAGACTAGATACTTTATTAATTGATTTTATATTATAATATTGAGAATAGTTTATAAATCTCCCTAATTTAGATGCTATATTTGATCTTAATCTAGATTTAATCTTAGATCTATTGATTGATTTAATTTGTTTATATATTTTTGCTAAAACGTTAACTCTGAATTTAAAATCTAAACGAGATAATTTGGATTTATTTCATCTTCATTTTCTAACTAGTTTTTTTCTTAATCTAGATAATCGAATAGAATTTTTTTCTTCTTTTTTAACTATTTTTCTATTTAATCTTGAAGAAACTTTTATTTGTTTATTTATTTCTGCCTCTTCTAATAAATTTTTATTTATTTCATTTTCTAATTGAATTTTTACTTTTTCATTAAAAGTGATAGAAGTAGTATGAAAAGATACTAATTTAATATTTTTATGTGAATTCAACAAAGTTAATTTTTGTGTACTTCCTAATTTTTTTATAAAGGATAATATATATAGATTCATATGTTTTATTTAATTTTTTTTTTTCCTTTCTAAATGTGGTTAACTTAGAATTTTATTATTGATATTTTAATATTTAACCTACAAGCTTATATATTACTAGTATGAAAATTTCCTATATAATAATATAATACTTATAGCTACAATTCAGTGAATGGGGGTGGAATAGATAATTGATGATTAATCAATCTGTTCCCTTACTAGCTATATAATAATATAACTTGAAATTAAAGATTAATTTAAAATTTACTATTAAAAACGGTAAAGGATAGTAAATATTTTTAAGATAAAACTATAAAGGCTAAATTTATTTTTTAGATATATAAATTGGAGCGACCATAGCTAGTAAAAGTATCATACTAGTTAATAAAAATCAGAAAGCCCCATAAGTATATAAACTATTTGCTACCGAATTTATATGATTCGAATAAGATATTACGGTTTCAGGTCAATTATTACTACTTATTAGTGACATATTACTTACTTCAGATATAGATAAAACACTATTTGAGTCAAAAATATATAAAAAAAAGGAATTAACTAATAAGGTTACTTCTTTTATAATATTATAGATTGAAAACTCTTCGGAATTATATAATGGATTGTTAATATAAGAGGGTAATAAATAAAAAAAGAAATAAACAAATAGACTAGTCACAGTAAAAGCTAAAGGTATATTCTTTGTATATTGATATCCTATTTCTAAAATGTCAGTTAAACGAACATTAATCATCATAATAACAAATAAGAAAAGTACTATTATAGCTCCTAAATATATAAGAATATAAGAAATACCCATAAAATAAATTCCTTTTACTAGTAAATATAATGCTGCATTTAAAACTAACGAGATTAAAAAGATAACAGAAACTACTGGATTTTTAGCCGTAATTACTAATATTGAAGATAATATAGCACCAAATACTAATACTTCTAATAGTATATTTTTAACATTTAACATAAGGAATATTTTGTTTAATTTAATACCTGTTAAATATTAAATTTATTTTCAAAAGCTTGAAAAGTCTGTAAACTTTTAAAGCTAAGTTTCACTAAAGAGATTAATTAACCAAAGTGAAACTTATAAAAAAATTATCCTAATTGGTCGAATTATCGTAAGATTTAGAGAGTATCATAAAATTATGAAGGAGTATCTTTCTCGATTAAATAATATTAATTTTTTTTAGTTTAAATTTTTATATTATTTGGAATAATTTACTTTCTTCATAAATAAAAACTACTCTTATTTGCATAAAATTATAAGTTATGCTAAACTAGAGTATATGTATACTAAGATAGGCGTTAAGAGGATTTGAACCTCTGTAAAAAGTATTAACAGTACTCCGCATAACCACTTTGCTATAACGCCAGAGTTATTTTAATTCCTATAGGGTAGGCGTGAATCGAACACGCTATCTCTCCTTCCCAAAAGAAGCAACGCACCAATTTGTCTTCTACCCTTTTATTTTTATAAATAACTGATTAAAATCAAGAATGAGGCGATTTGAACACCTACCTATAATTTTGGAAATTATTATACTACCCTTATACTACATTCCTTAAATTTTTGTTTACTGCTATTATATTAAACAACAAACTATTTTCAGAAAAGGTATATAAGAATTAACTAGGAAAACAAGAATGAGGCGATTCGAACACCTACCAAGGATTTTGAAGATCCCTATACTAACCGTTATACTACACTCTTTTAATAAACCTTAGTTTCAAATTATGCTAAAAGAGTCTTTCAAATCAAAAAAAATAGGGGATTAAAATATTAATTTTTTATAAATAAATATTAAATAAAGGTGTAAATAATAATACTAATAAACTAATTAAACCTAAAGTTATATATAAAGCATAAGTAGTTATTACACCAGTATCTAATTGACTTAAATTATGACTAGCCTTATATGAAGTCGAACTTAAACCATAAGGTCCTACCAATTCTATCACTCCTTTATCTAACAACTTAGAGGTATAATAACCTAAATTCATTCCTCCTTTTATAATGTAATCATTATAAAATATATCTAAAAAATATTTACTATTCAAGAAAGTATATAGTATTCTGCCTCATACTCCTTCATTTTTATTAATCGGAGAAGGTAGAAGAAGATCTCTGATAGAATCATAAGAATAATGATATAAATAGAATGCTAAAATTCCACCTATAATAGATAATATAGTAGGTAAAAGTTTTATATATAAAGGTAAACTGAATTCAGCTTCTATTAGATGTATATTTTGAGGATGGTAAAATAGACTGTTTCCAAAGAAATCCGAACCTAAATTAACAGCATCTGAACAAATAAATCCTAAAAAGATAGCAAATAAAGAAAGAAGAGATAATGGTAATATTACAGTTAAATATTCAATTCCTGATAACGAATGTATGTTTAAATATGAGTTTTGTGGTCCTTTAGGTGTTGTAAAATAAATCACATTAATTAATCTTACACTGTAAAATGCTGTTAAAGAAGCAGTGATAGTTCCTAAAACAAATGCAAAAAATCCAGAAAATTCATATTTTCCATAAGCTAATTCCAGGATTAAATCTTTAGAATAGAATCCACTTAATCAAGGTAAACCTAATAAAGCAATAGTACCTATTAACATTACAGAATAAGTGAAAGGTAAAAATCTTATTAATCCTCCCATTTTTCTGATATCTTGTTCATCATTTAGAGAATGAATAATTACCCCTGCAGATAGGAACAGTAAAGCTTTGAAAAAGGCATGTAAAACAGTGTGTAATAAAGCAATATTTCATTGTGCCAATCCTATAGCTATCACCATATATCCTAGCTGAGATATTGTAGAAAATGCAATAATTCTTTTTAAATCATTTTGAACTAAAGCAGTTGTACCTGCAATAAATGCAGTTAAAGATCCTATTAAAGTTATTATTAATAAAGCATCACTACTATAAGATAGTATAGGGCTAGATCTTAATAATAAGAAGATACCCGCTGTCACTAGTGTAGCAGCATGTAGTAATGCTGAAACAGGTGTAGGGGCTTCCATCGATCCAGGCAATCAAGAAAATAAAGGTAATTGGGCCGATTTAGCACAAGCACCTCCAAATAATAATAAGGCTATTATAGTTATAGCATTTTCATTCAGATAAGGTATTAAACTAAATACTAAAGAATAGTCTACAGAACCAATTAAAGTGAATAAAGCAAAAAAAGCAATAGATAAAATCATATCACCTGCTCTATTCATTGTAAAGGCTAATAATCCTGCTTTAACAGCTTGAATTCTAGTATAATAGTAACTAATTAATAAAAAAGAAATTACTCCTATTCCTTCTCAACCTACAAACATTACAAAGTAATTTCCTCCTGTAACTAATAATAACATAAATCCAGCAAATGCTGTCATATATGAAAAGAATCTTTGAACATGAGGTCCTCCACTTAAATAATATATTGTATATATCAAAATTAAGGAAGTAATATAAGTAATCATTATACAAAATGTAATTGAAAGAGGATCAAATGAAAACTCTCAAGCTACATTTAATAATTCAGATTCAATTCAATTCCCTAAATTTAATCACACAGGATAACTAGAATCTAATTTAAAAAATATTTCATAAAATCCAATACTAGATAAAACCGCAGATATTAATAAAGAACTACAACAAATTCATTGTGAACCTGTAATACCAATTTTTCTACCTAAAAATCCGGATAAAATTGCCCCTAAAAAGGGAAAAATTACAATTGAAATAAACATCTTAGTCGGTTTTTAATGAAATATTACCTTTTAGTCTATAATAAGCAATTAGTATACTTAAACCAATTACAGATTCTGCACCTGCAATAGCTATAATATATATTCCAAAAGTTTGACCAATATTATCGTCAAAGTTAAAACTTGAAACTAAAAATAATAAAGTACAGTTATATATTATATTTAAAATATTCTCCTTAATTATATAAATATAAGGGAGAACAATTAGAAATAACATAAAATGGACTATGTCTTATAATCTAAAATTAGGATATTTTAGATTCCGTCACGTATAGTCTCTGGGGAAAACTTAATAGTTTCCTTAACATCTTAATAAATAGATTAAGATTTAATAAAGTGACACTTTTACTTAACTGTTTCCAATTAAGGCTATTACTGTATAGATTAATAGCTAATAACATTATTTCTAATGAAATAATTAATAAAATAATGTTTTTTCTATTTAGGATAAATCCTAAAACTCCTATTAAAAATAAGGATAAAGAAAAAGTCATGGTATATACTTATTAAAACTAAATTTTACGATAATTTACTTATTAAATAATAAAGAAATACAATTATAGTAATTCTAAATTATCCAAAGGATGATTTTTAGATATTAGTTACCTCCTCAGTAATATACACATAAGAATAAAAATAATCATACCACATCAACAAAATGTCAATATAATATGGCTGATTCAAATCCTACGTGATGACTATCTGTAAAATGATAATTAATTAATCTTATTAAACAAACCACAATGAATATAGTTCCAACTATTACATGAAGTCCATGTAATCCTGTACTTGCAAAGAATGCACTTCCGAATACTGAATCACTCATAGTAAAATTGGCTTCTAAATATTCAAATACTTGTAGTCCTGTGAAAATTGCAGCTAGAACTACTGTTAATATAGTTCCATATATAGCTGCTTTTCTATTTCCTTGAATTAATCCGTGGTGAGCTCAAGTTAAGAAAGCTCCACTAGATAATAATATTATTGTATTTAATAAAGGAATAGCAAAAGGATCTAAAGCTATAATACCCATAGGTGGTCACATATTTCCTAAAGAAATATCAGGAGATAAACTTGAATGAAAGAATGCTCAGAATACACTTAAGAAAGCAAAAATTTCACTAACTACGAATAAAACAAATCCTATTGTTAAACCTCGTCTTACTTGAGTAGTGTGATCTCCCAAATATGTTCCTTCTGTAATAACATCTTTAAATCATAATCCCATAAGACCTAAAGTTAAAAATAAACCTAATAATAATAAACTCCCTCCATGAGCAAATCCATGAAAACTCATTACACCTGCAACTGCCATTAATAATAATGAAAAACTACCTAGTAATGGTCAAGGAGATGGATCTACTAGATGAAAAGGAAAATATTGAAATTGTTTTCTACTTGTCATACTAAAAAATTTTTTGATAATTATCTGCTATATAAACTAATCCTACCCTTTTTATATATTCCAATTTACACCTTATTAAAGCAAAAATTGACTTATAAACAAAAAGAATATTCAAAAGAGTTATATAAATAATCTATTGATTATTATTCACAGACTGCTAATAATTGAACTAATAAAGAGAGGGGGTTTTATCCTAATTTAAAATTAGAGAAATTAAATTAAAAGTATATACTTTTTTTTTATAAATTAAGAAGATTTAAATTTACTTTTCTTGTAAATTTGTATTAGATATTCTTAAATTTCCAGCTATTATCTCTACTATATAACCTAAAGTCAATATAATAAAAAAAATTAAAGCAATTGCTAATCCAAATGTTCCAATTTGAGTTAAAGAAACACTAATAGGATAGAATAATAATATTTCTAAATCTAAAATTAAAAATGCTAAAGCAATTAAAAAGAAAGAAATATGGAATGTAGTTCTAGTTTGACCTAATATCGGACTAAATCCACATTCATAAGTATACAATTTTTCATAATCTGGTTTATTTGGAGAAAGTAATACATTCGCCAATAATAGTATACCTGATAAAACAGGTATAAATACAAATAAAATTACTAATATATTCATCTTATATATTAAAAATAGTTATTGATATTAACTGAGTTCCATTTAAAATTAAAGACGGATTTATAAAAAAGAAAGATAGTATAAAGGTTAATAGAGCTATAATATAGCTATGCACATTACTTAAATTTAATAAAGGTAAGTAATTACTTTCTATATTGTTATCTCCTTCTACAGAATTAACTAAAGCAGATTTTGTCTCAGAGTCATCAAAGTATATTAATTTAACTAATTTTAAGTAATAAGAAGCACTTATTACACTCACTAAAATTGCTACTATTGACAAGAAGTTATTTCCATTTTCTATAGAAGAAAATAATACAAACTGTTTAGAAAAGAAACCAATTAAAGGAGGGATACCTGCCATTGAAAATAAACAAATTGCTAAACTAAAACTTAATACAATATTTTTATTAAATACACCTTTCAGTTCTCATAAATAATTTAAATCTTTGTCCTCTTTATTACTTTGTAAAACAGAAACATTTTTAATAATATAACCTAAAGCTAAAATAATTAAGAAAATATTTAAACTTGTAATAGAGTATTGAACTAGATAAAAAATAAAGGAATCGATAGATCTTTGATTAAATATACCTAACGCTAATAATAAAAATCCAACGTGAGATATAGAACTGAAAGCTAATAGTCTTTTAATTTTAACTTGAGACAATCCTCCAACAGTACCTATAATTAAAGATAATAAAGAAGTAATTAATAGTAAATTTTTTATAGTTAAAGTATTTGAAACTACGGAACTATTCATTAATTCATTTGTAAAATCACTTAAATAATAAGGTAAACCTATAAACTCAAATAGAAATACAAATATAGTTAATTTAGCTATTATAGTTAATCATACCGTTACAATAGTAGGAGTTCCATCATAAACATCTGGTGCTCATTGATAAAAAGGAGCAGCAGATACTTTAAATAAGAATCCCATTAATATAATTACTAAACCTATTATAATAGAATAATTTACATTTAATCCTTCTAAACTTCCTATCTCTACTATATTAAGTAGATTTAAATTTTCAATACTACATGATAATAAAGATTGTATTGATTCAAAATGAGTTAAACCTGTATAGCTATATATTATAGCTGCACCTAATAGAATAAAACAAGAAGATAAACTACCTAATAAAAAATATTTTAATCCAGCAGATGTAGCTGATAATCTATTTTTATTTAAAGTAGCTAAAATATATAAACTAAAAGATTGTAATTCTATACATAAATACATTGATAATAAATCTAAACTAGACATTAGTAAAGATCCTCCTAATATACTAAATAAAGCTATTAAAGCATATTGGTCTTGTATATTGTTAATTTTTAAATTATTTTGTTTATTTAAACCTCAACCTAGTAAAATAGAAATTCCTACACTTAATAAAACAATCTCTATTAATTGAGATAATATAGTAGTTTGGAATAAATCATTATATAAACTTAAACCTTTTCCAATTGACTGAAAATATAATACATTAAAATTTAAAAAAATAGAAACTAGTAAAGATAATACTACTACTCTATTTAAGAATACCAAATTGATATGTTTTTGTTGTTTATTTAAAGTATTAGTTAACATAAATAAAAAAATTGATATTACTAACATAACTAATAAAAAAAAAGAAGGGGGATTTAATTTAAGATTCTACTGGAACCTCTTCATAAGCATGGAAAGGAATAGGAGAATTTACTGTTCATTCTAAAGTTTCAGATCCTTGATTTACAGTTTCTAAAGTGCTTGTACTTGTGAAGAATACTGGTAATGTTCAAGGATTTTTACCTACTGCTTTACCATTAACAAATAAATCATAAATAATATAAATGAATAATACAGTTGCAATTACTGAAATAATAGATCCAAAACTAGAAATAGCATTTCATCCTGCAAAAGCATCAGGATAATCAGGTATCCGTCTAGGCATTCCTTGTAATCCTAAAAAGTGTTGTGGGAAGAATGTTACATTTACTCCTACAAACATGATTCAGAAGTGGATTTGACCTAATACTTCATTATATTGTTTTCCTACTATTTTTCCTGCTCAGTAATAGAAACCACCGAACAGTGCAAATACTGCACCCATTGATAATACATAGTGGAAGTGAGCTACTACATAATATGTCCTAAAAATAAGAGTTGATAATAAATTATAGTGATTGGAATACATAACCCTAAGCTAAGTATAAATATTAAAGAAGTAAAAATATCCATCAATAAAATATATTTAATTAAATCATATAATTTAAATTTTAATTCTAAATCTAAAAAGATTTTAAATCTAGAATCCCTATTCTCATTAATAGTAGATTCAATTATCATAAAATTTATAGAGGTAATAACTAATAAATAAATAATGATAATATATAGTTTATATATTATCATAAAAAAGAAACATATTTTTTGAAAAATATTTAAAGTTAAAACATAATTATAAAATATAATTAGATAATCTATAATTAAATTTAAAGAATTAATATCCACATTATTGTATTTAATAATATAATTTATACCCCTCATATTTGAAAATTACCTTAATTTACACTAAGGATTGGACTATATTTTATCTAATTATTAAACTCAATTAACTTTCGATTACCACGTATAGTCTCTACGGATCCTACTTTAAAATAATAATTTTATTTTATTTGGTTTCCACGGTATTGTCTTATAAACTGTAGTGTAGAATTGCAAATTTTCTATTTATAAGATTTCACCGTTAGCAATATATATAAAATATATTACCGAATAATATTTATTCATAGTGGTATGACAACATGACACTATTTGATAAGATCCTTAAATTTTTTTAAAGAAATAGATTTTTCCCCTAATAAAGGGTATTGAGTACAATGATTTATTATTTGTATCAACGTAGATTTTCGATAGATTTCAAGTAATCAAAAATTATTCTTTAATCCTCTAACTTGATTCGTACTTTCAAAATAAATTTTGATTTTATCTAAAATATGCTTATCCTGTTTTTGTCCTATAGAGAAAGAATGATTATTTGATGTAGTTTTTATAGAAAAGCATCCTTCTGCCTCTATAAATCCTGATAATCATTCCTTAAAATAAGGAATATTCTCCATATTTAAATTAGTTATATTATTTAAATATTTATCATCTCGAGTATTTAAATATTTTTCAACACTTTGATGATCAAAACATTCTAACATAAACTTTAATTGAGCTTTTAATCTAGAAGTTAAAGGTGGATATTTTTCAAATATTTTAATTGTTTTATAAATATCTTTCTTATTATCCATTACTCAAATTATAAACTCATTATTGTTTATAATTCTAACCCTACCTCCTAAATGTAAATAAATTAAATTTAACATAAAAAGATTTTCAGAACAATATTTTAACTTTATAACTAATCTATATTGTAAACTTTTAGATCTTCAATGATTTACTTGAATACTTCCATCTCCATCCATTAATCCTATTCAAAATTTATAAATATAATAAGGATCTTTTTTTAATTTATCATGCATTGCAACGTCTAGACTAGCATTAGCTAATACTACTCCAGTTAATCCTCCAATAGTGAACAATGCTAAGAATCCTAAAACAAATAACATTGGTGTAGTTAATCGGATAGATCCTCCGTAAGCAGTAGCTAATCAAGAGAAAATTTTAATTCCTGTTGGAACGGCAATAATCATTGTAGCTGCTGTAAAGTAAGCTCTAGTATCAACGTCCAACCCTACGCTATACATATGGTGACTTCAAACAATAAATCCTAATAAACCAATACTGATCATAGCATATACCATACCTATATAACCAAAAATTGATTTACCTGAAAATGTTGATATTACGTGACTCACAATTCCAAATCCAGGTATAATCAAGATATAAACTTCTGGATGACCGAAAAATCAGAATAAATGCTGGAATAAAACAGGATCTCCACCTCCTGCAGGGTCATAGAAACTAGTATTGAAATTTCTATCTGTTAAAATCATAGTGATTCCTCCCGCAAGTACCGGTAAAGATAATAATAATAATACAGCTGTAACTAAAATAGCTCACGCAAATAATGGTAACTTATGATAAGCCATTCCAGGTGTTCTCATATTCATTACAGTAGTAATAAAATTAATTGCACCCAATAAAGAAGATACTCCTGCTAAGTGTAGAGAAAAGATCATTAAATCTACAGCTCCTCCTGAATGAGCTTGGATTGAGGACAATGGAGGATATAGAGTTCATCCAGTTCCGGCACCACTTTCAATTAAAGCACTAACTAATAATAAAATTAAAGAAGGAGGCAATAATCAAAAACTGATATTATTTAATCGAGGGAAGGCCATATCTGGGCTTCCTAATAAGATAGGTACGAAATAATTACCAAATCCTCCCACTAATCCTGGCATTACCATGAAGAAAATCATAATTAAAGCGTGACTTGAAATTATAACATTAAACATTTGATGATCTGCTTGAAGTATTTGAACTCCTGGCGCTGCTAATTCTACTCTTATTAGAACAGATAAAGCAGTTCCGATCATTCCAGAGAATACGGCAAAAATTAAGTAAAGCGTACCTATATCTTTTGCATTCGTTGAATATAATCACCTATTCAAAAGTAAGGCGCTAATTTGCAATATAGGCAAATTTATTTCCCAAAAATTTCTGCTAACTTTTTTCCTAGAGACTATAAGAACTTTAAAATCCTCTTTTGGAGTTGAACCAAAATTCACACTTTAGAAGAATGTTGTTCTACCATTAAACTAAGAGAACTTATACTTAAAAGGCTAAGAGGGAATCGAACCCTAAAACGAGATTTTGCAAATCTGTTACAAACCTTCTGTAACTTAACCCTTATGCTTTAGCATGGAAAAACAAAAAAGGGTTTAAATATATATAGAAATTTATAGAACAAATTGAGTTTTAACTAATTAAATAAATTTAGATAATTTCTAAATATAATATCTAAAAATTTAAGGTTATAGATAGGTAATTATTTCCTTTATTTTAATAACTCGAATTTTAACGTAAAATATTTTATTTCTAAAAATCTACAATAATGAAAAGAGTTCAAAATAATTTATTTTCTGTTATTTTACCTTTAATCTTTCAAATTTAATATCTATTTATTAACCTTGAATCTTCCATATAACAAAAATAATTATATAGTTTTAAATTTCTATACATTTAGACTTTTTCTCCTACTTAACTAAATAATAAACACTATACTGGATTCGAACCAGTATCTTTTGTTTCGAAGACAAGTGTTTTAACCCTTAAACTAAAAGTGTTAAATACAATAATAAAAGTAAAAAAGGGGGTTTAAATAGGAAATACTATTATGAATATAATAGTAAGAAACCAACCATTAAAGCAAATAGTCCTGTAGCTTCACATAGAGCGAAACCTAGAACTGCGTATTGCATGAATTGATTTTTTAATTGAGGATTTCTAGCTGTAGCAGTAATTAAAGAACCGAAAACGACTCCAATACCTGCACCAGCTCCGATTAATCCTGAGCAAGCTACTCCTGCTCCAATATATTTTGCTGCGGCTAACATATTACTTATAAAAACGAATATGGGTATAAATAATGATATTGTCTGCAACACTAATGTTTAATTTAAAATAAAAATATTATAAATTAATTATTATATTAATAATCCTCCTTCAAAATTAATAAATTAAAAATATAAAGAAAGATTATAACTATAAATTAATTTTTATTAGATAATTTAGTAATATATAATCTTACAACTTGTTGGTAAGCAAAAGAAGGTAAAATATATTTAGAAAACACATATATTAAAATTAATAATGTAAAAAACATAAAAGACATTTGATTTACAAAATAAAAGGGTATTAATTGTGGCATATTTTATTAAACTAATTTTGTGAATTAATCACTTTTTTGATCCTAAGATCTGCCTTTAATTTATAATTAATTTTCTATTAATTATAAATTTTGAAATAAGGCAAAAGGGGTAGGTTTAATAGCGAGATTAGGATTTGAACCTAATCTAACAGTTCATGAGACTGTTGTGCTAAACCAAATACACTATCTCGCTTTATAGGGGTACACTATCACTGAAACATATAATATTACGGATTAAGAGACTTGAACTCTTAAGGATTAATTCCATTCCATCTTAAGTGGAAAGTGTTTACCAATTTCACCAAATCCGTTTAACTTCTCCTTTACTTTCACATTTATTTATTTAATAATACTTAATTTATCTTTCGTAAAATACTAGGAAAATATAAAAAATATAAATAATATCCACTCTACAGAAATAAATTAGTAAGCAATTTAAATATACACTTAAAAATAAGACCGAAGGGAATTGAACCCTTATAAGATCCATTATGAGCGAATTGCATTAACCAATTATGCTACAGTCTTTTAGGTTGAAAAAAGGTTTTTTTTAGACAATATTTTTAACATTAAGTTTAAAAATAAATTAGAAATGTTAAGCTCAAATTTTAAAATTCTTACACTTACATCCTAGTATTAATATATTATTTAGTTCATAAAATTTCTTCTATGATTTGTAGTTTAAACTACTTCCAAATAAATATACAATGGAAATGATCTATTTCCTATTTATTAGTATCCGGAGGTTGGTTTCCTGCTTAATATTCATTCAGCGCTTATCCAACATGTTTGTAGCTACCCAACGATGCTTCTTTAATTATAAACAAAATAATTCTATTTAAAGTTTCTACCTTTAGAGAAAGGCGAATTAAATTAATATCCTTATTAGTTGGCATAAATAAGAGAACAAGTGGTACACAATTGAAACACATCCCATTGGTCCTTTCGTACTAGAGGGTCTCCCTCCTTTTACTATTTTTATCTTTAGAGGATAGGGACCATACTGACTCACGTCGTATTAAACCCATTTCACGTACCCTTTTAATCGGCGAACAGCCGAACCCTTCCAAGCTTTTTCACCCGGAGGATAGGATGAAACGACATCGCTATTATTTATTTATAATATTAGATCATATTTTCACTCTCTTATTTGATTAGAGTGTTAGCGTATGATCGTTGAAGTTACTAACTAAGTAACTTGCTGATAACTTTAAACATTATTAGTCTATAACTCAATTAGAGTGCTAATAAAAACAAGCTTACCAGAACATATAGCTAACTACTATATAATTGTTTCCAATTATATTCCCCGAAATATACATTAATTTTTTTTTTATTTGTTCAATTATTAGAAAGGGGTTATTTATTTAAAGCTTATAATTTAAATTGAGGTCTCATACATCTTACAATTTTATATTTTACTACTTCTTGTAAAATTCTAAAAGACTCCTCTGATATCATTATTCTATACTTAAATTCTTCTCCTTTTTTTAAGGAAATCGAATTCTTTTTCTTTAATTCTTGATACTTAAACATAATACCTTTTATCCCATATTTATCTGCTAACAATTTAGTTAAAAGTAAAACTTCAGACTCTAAAAAACTTTCCGTACGTAAAATTAAACCGTTATCTAAAAATAAACTTGTATCCATAAATCAAAATGCTAATCCTTGAGGATTAAGTAACTCTGATATATTTTGAGGTAATATTTTTACATACATCTCATCTCTTTTTACATAAAATAAATCAAAATAAGGAATCAGTTGAGTTAATGGCCTAGTATAAAACCCATTAGGATATTTTTCATAACCTACTGCAAACTCTAATGATCACTTATTATCTACTACATGAAAATTTTTAGGTTCACTTAAACCAGTAAAAGGTTTCATCACTAAATGAAGAAATTTTAAATAGTCTAATCTATCTTCCTCTTGAGTAATAGTCATAATTACCTTTAATTTAGGATAAAAATCCAATAACTGTAAAGTACTATTACCTAAAAGAGTTCCTACAATTAAATCTTTTTGTAAAGCACTAAATTCTCTTAATCTTGACATATTAAATTATATAATTATTAAACCTATAGCATCAGTAGTAAAAATTTAAAATTTTTATCTGTAAATATAGTTAATGCTAAAGCATTAGCTGAATACTATAATTGAAACATAAAAAAAGCTAAATAATCTTCTCTATTAAATTACAGAGAAGAATTAATATATTATAGAGGTGCCGAACAGCAGGGACAATGTGTACTCTTACCTGCTACTAGCCTGTTATCCCTAGCGTAACTTTTTGCGATTGAGCTCCGTCTATTCCATATTATAGCGAAGGGTCACTATGCTCTACTTACGTATCTGAGCGACTTCTAAGTCTTTCAGTCAGGTATGCTTACGCCATTACGCCGTGCGCGACTTTTCACTAGTCGATTGATCTCCATCCGATTTCTAGCTATACCTTTAAACAAAAAAATTGAAAAAAATCTAGAACCGATCTAGGTTTTCTTTTTTATGTGGAACTGATATACCTACATAACCCCCGTCGCTGTAGCAATATTAAACCTAAACAGATATGTTTAAGATTAATATAAACACTAGTTTTATCTTTTAGAAAACATAAAATTTTTATTACTGATTCTCTTCACTCATCATAATAACTTAGTTAATTTTTCCGAGCCCTTTTTATTTCAACCTTAAAAGCATTGCACTTGAAAGATAAACCCAGAATGCTACACATTCTATATTACACCTAAATAAGGCCAGAGGTTCTAATAGATCTTTTCCGAAAATCATACTAAAACAGAGAACAAACAATTCAATGGTTATATAAATTTTTCTTTACTTCCTAAAAGGCTACTTATAACTTTTTATACGAAAATATTTGAATAACAAACTATAAAATATTATAAACAGAAGAAAAGTTCCTATTATTACTGATAATAAACACTGTTTTATAAAAACAATAAAAATTAAAATTGTTAGATGCACTTTGATACTTTATTAAAGGCGTCCGCCCCAGACAAACAGCCCATTAACCATTTTCCTTCCTTACCTGCATTTAGATTCATAAATCTTGCGATAGGTAAGTAAACTTTAACCTCATTTAACCTTAAGGTTTCCAATATTTCGTCTAACGTTTACCAATTACAAGGTAAACCCTGTAAAAAGAAACGTATATTTCTATAATTTATACCTTCGTCCTTAGCTAAAATTTAATATAGAAAACTAAATTTTATGAATGCTAATTAGAAAAGTAAAAATCGAAAAAGAAGACTACCTAATTTCTATTGATTAAATTAAAGATTAAAATAATAATTAACTACTGTAAAGCTGCTTAGGGTCTTCCCGTCCAACTAAAGATAAACGGCATCTGCACCGTTAATTCAATTTCACTGAGCAACTCTTAGAGACAGTGGGGCCATCATTTTACTATTGATACTAGGAAGACCTCATTTAAAGGCCAAGTTATTACGCTACCTTTGGATCCTCATGTTTAAGACCGCAATTAATCAGACATTAGTTCGGAAACTATTTTCAAATCTCCTACCTTAAATTAATGACATTGTGCAAATCTCGACTCCTATACTACTATAATTACTAATGGCAGGAATCTGTGTTTTTAGTAAACAGTTGGGGCCCCCGTTTCTCTGCTTCCTATCTTTCTTCAATTTACTTTCTGCAAAAAATATTGCTAAGTAAAAGTTTTATGGTTCTATTTCTAGTCAAACTTACATAGCTAATTTGCCGAGTTCCTTAAAGAGTCTTCGCTCTACGCCTTAGTATTCTCTACCAACGAACCTTAGTCGGTTTAAGGTACGGTATAAAAATTTAACATTTTCCTGATCCAACTTATTTGTTTAAAATAATGTGGATAATTATTAAATTTTACTCATCGGGTTATGTTTTCACAACCTCCCCTTAGAGGCCGTATAATTCTATAGCTAATAAATATGGCTAAGAAACCCTCTCGTATTCGGCGAACAGGATTATACCTGTTTTTTACGTTACTCATGTCAGCATTCTCTCTTCAGGTATATCCATAAAATGAAACACTTTATTTCTAACATTCCTGAATGCTAAGCTACCTTAATTAATAAATAATATTTAATTTTAATATTTATTAATCAGTACTATATCGGTAGATATTTTAGACCCGTTGAATTTACGGCGCATAGATAACATTAATCACTTTTCAGTAATTATTTGACTGCTAAGTTGTTACACACTTTTTAAAAAATAGCGACCACCAGGCTCATTTCACAGTTGTATTCATAAATCACGACCTCAATTTCACTTAAATATCTTTTGGGACCTTAATTAGTACTCTCGACTGTTTTCGTCTTGACCACCCGCCTTATCACGAATAGTCTGAATGTTTACAATCAATCTTCGTTATTCCGAATCTCACTTGCACCGGTAGGATTTCACTCCCCTCAACTTGAACGTCCAGCTTTAACACTGGTTATTTGCAAAGGACTTTATTGTACCTACGAAGATCTATAATATAAACTTTCCTCTCAAAAGGTTTTCGCTTAGAACCAGCTATTACCAAGCTAGATTGGCATTTCACCTACTTACCACAGCTCATCGGAGCCTTATGCAACAGACACCCGTTCGATCCTTTAAATTAATCTGGCCATGGTAAGATCGCTTGGTTTCGGGTCTGATACCAGTAACTCATCTTAAACATCTATAAAAAGTACTAATACCTTAAATTTAATACCTTGCCACTTGCGTGACAGGACAACAGTTAAGGGATGTTCCTCTATAATATAAAAAAATATTTCTATAAGAAAATGAATTCCCATATTTTAATATATCATACTATTTTTATTCAAAATATTACAAAATATTCATTCGCTTTCGCTAAGGCTATTGACCTTGCTACTGACATCAACTTGCTGACCCATTATGCAAAAGGTACTTCATAAGTTTCACTTTGAGTGAAACCGTTGAATGCTTATAGAGTTACTAATTCATGTCTAAAATTTACCTATTTCAATTGAGGTTCTATACTAAAGAATCCTTCTCATTTAAAGAAGAACCTTATATTCTTTTTCATAACTTTCCTTCACAGTACTCATACACTATCGCTAATTTTATTATACTTAGCATTAGAGGATGGTTCCCCTATTTTCCATCAGGTTATCTCCCGACGTACTATTTATTAAACTTAAAATACCTACTACAGGACTACACCTTTTATTGTTGTTTACTCTCTTAAAATGATTAAAATTTAATAAAATTAAAAAAGAAACTATTTCATAGTTATTTTAAATTTAACTGTTGTTATATCTCAATAATTAATTAATTATTAAGCAACATGCTAATCCAATTTCACTCACCATTACTTTTGGAGTCTCGGTTGATTTCCTTTCCTTTCCTTAATAAAATGATTTAGTTAGGGAAGTAATAATAAAGGTTTTCACCTAGGATTGCCAAAAAATCTTCTAATTTATCAAATAAATGAAAAACCAGTCCTTTTTCCGCAATACGTGTTGTTCATAAATCTTATTCCACGTCCTTATAAATAAAATTGCTAGTTATCCCTAATAACTCCTTTAAATACTTAAATGTTAAATCTATATTGTCATCGATACTTATAAATGCTCTAAATAAACCAATAAATAAATTAAAAATTGCAAAAAAAAAAGAAAAGAGGATTTATAAGATAGAGAAATTTATATATCTCTAATGTATTTACTAGCAGTCTGTCAATAATCATTTGATTATTTATATTATAACTTTATTCCTTCACTAAATAATAACTATTGTCAAAAGAGTATAGAATTAAATTCTATAGAAATTATAAAAGAACTAAAACTCCAAATTAAAACATAGTCT
>Ga0247769_1000009_pt1 | contig 35318 bp, 33 predicted proteins | sample UWRJL166409R6_FD_179942 | JGI IMG/M metagenome (GOLD analysis project Ga0247769, IMG submission 179942) | Plant litter microbial communities from Arlington Agricultural Research Station in Wisconsin, United States - UWRJ-L166-409R-6 | ecosystem: Environmental > Terrestrial > Plant litter >... | reverse complement strand
GTGTTGGCACCGCTGATCGTAGCGAAGCATCAGGTTGTGCGCTGGTCTCGACGCCTTATTATTCCGGTGATTGTAGTGGCCGGTGTGGTGGGGTGGGCGGCGGTGAATGTGCCGAGCGTGCGCTTGGCAGTGTTTCATTCGAGTCCTGACGATAGCAGTCTGATCGAAGGTTCGAGTAGCAAGCATTGGGAGGCGACAGCTGCGGGTGTTGCAGATGTTGTGCGACATCCATGGGGAAGTGGGCCAGGGAGCGCAGGGCCGGCCTCTTTCTATGACTCTGCGGGTCCGAATTTAAGTGAAAATTACTACGTACAGATTGCCCAGGAAGTTGGATTAATCGGATTGGGATTATTTATCGCAATCTGTATTTTGGTTGTACGGATTATTGTGCGACGCGGTGGCGTTTTGCCGGCGGCACTCATAGCGAGTTTCGCTGGGGTCTCAGTCATAAATTTGTTGCTGCATGGATGGGCGGACGACCCTACTGCTCTCACTTGGTGGGCGCTGGCTGGATTATTTATGAGTGAAACGAGCGAGAAATTATGAGGTGTAGTACGATAATTGATAGAATAATGCTTTAGGTTATGATACATCCGTACTATCGCGCTCCATATTTTTATCGGCTACAACGTTCTGGTGAACTCGGAACGATTGTGCAGTATTTGGTAACGAGTGCTGTCGTATCAGGCGTGGATTATGCGACATTTTGGGTCTTCTTCAATCCTTTTAACTCAGGGCTCCTGGAGGCAACGGCCGCGGCTTATGTTGCTGGCCTGATCACGAGTTATATTCTCAACCGCTACTGGGTATTTGAGAAAAATGCGACAGGACAGCAATTTCGTACCAGCGTATTCCGCTATGCCACGCTCCTACTCGTGAACTTCCTCATCACTTACGCTATGCTGTGGGCGATGCAGGATTTATTGGGTGTTAGTCCGTTCATTGGTAAATTTGTCGTATGGACATTTCTAATTTTCTGGAATTATATAATGGATAAAATATGGGTGTTTAAGGGCCCGAGGCGCATACAAAAATCACTGCACTTATGAACGAAACTGATAAGCGACCAAGCAAGAAACAACGTGAACTTTTAACGTTTATTGATGGTTTTATTACGGCGCACGGCTATGGCCCGAGCTATCGCGAGATAATGCGCGCGCTCAGCTACAGGTCTGTCTCGACGGTTGCTGTTCATGTCGACAATTTGATTAAAAAAGGCCATTTGATAAAGCGTGATAAGTCAGCTCGATCCCTTGAAGTTGTCCAGGAGGGCACACTGAAGGTCGCAACGCCAACCGCAAAGCCAGTCACGAAAACGCAGGAAAAATGGCTCATAGACGCGGTCGGTGCGAAATTTGCAGAAGCAGAGAAACTGGCGGTTCACGAAGCTGAGCTTGACGGTTTGTACGTGCTGGTTGGCGCGCTCCACGTGTTGGGCTTGGCGGATGCGGCGCGTTCCTATCAAGGCCGTCTGCAGCAACTGAAGCAGCAACTGGCGAAATAATCGACTGGACGAAACCTGGCTTCATGCTATATTAGCCAGGTGAAATTTTGGGCACACGGATTTCGAGGACTCGGGAGTAGTACGTTTTTTCGGCATAATGCCGTTTTCTTTTTAGGGTCTGTGGGCGTGGGAGCACTGAATTATGTATATTATCCGATCTTGGGCCGCATGCTTCCGCCGACGGTCTTTGGTGAAGTGCAGACACTTGTCTCATTCTTCTTGCAGCTCAGTATATTTTTGTCCGTGCTGGGGTTGGTTACGGTTAACGTATCGACTAATTACGATGATGAGTTGAAACGCAATCGAGTTATCTTTGATCTGGAGCGTATTGCGTTGGTGGTCAGTCTTGGGTTGTTGGGATTATCCATTGTTTTTGCGAATCAGCTGCAGATATTCTTCAGGTTCAATGATTCGCTGCCGTTTGTGGTGTTGGCGCTGGCGATAGTCGTGAGTGTGCCGTTCACGTTTAGGGGTGCTTTTGTACGCGGGCGGCACGGATTCGGCGTGGCGTCGGTTTCCAATCTAATAGCCTCGGCGGCCAAAATTATCTTTTCAGTGGTTTTTGTAGCCTTAGGGCTGAGCACGGTTGGCGCCATTGGCGGCGTGGTCATGGCGCAGCTAACGGCACTGATCTATATCGCCTACTGGGCGCAGCGGATGGGACTATTCCGGGCGCCGGGCGTTCATTGGGCGAGTCGTCCGGATATGTCACTGCTGGGTCCAGAGCTGAAGTATGCCGGTATGGTGCTCGTGACTTCACTGCTGATAACGTTGCAATTTAGCATCGATATTTTAGTGGTCAAGCACTACTTTGACGCACACACAGCTGGTCTGTATGCGGGCATCGCGACCGTAGCACGAATTATTTTCTTTTTGACCGGATCGATCGCTCAAGTTCTTATGCCAAGCGTGAAGTTAAAAAATACAACATTGGAGAATCGTGCCTTGCTTAAAAAGTCATTTCTTCTTTTGGCGGCAACAGGCATTCCGACACTTCTGTTGTTTGTAATCGCACCAAAGGCAATCGTGCACCTGCTGATGGGCGGCGCATATGACGATTATGCTCATCTGTTACCGATGCTGAGTGTGGCAATTTTTGCCGTAGCGATCACGAATCTTGTGGTATCTTACTACATGGCACTGCGCCGGTACTGGATAGCCATAGTGGTAGTAGCCGGAGCCAGTGTCACATACATCTTGATGGTAAGTCATCACGGCTCCTTGATGAGCGTGATTGAAGGTTTGCTGCTAGGCAGCTTGAGTATGTTACTTTTGATCGCCGGGATCTCCGGCAGTAGTTGGATTAAAAATAGGGGGAAACGAGCATGAAAGCACACGCACGCACGCCGCTTATTTCGATAATAGTGCCGGTTTATAATGAAGCGGACAATCTGCCACTACTCTACAAGGAGTTGTCGCGGCACAGCGAGGCGCTACCGTATCAGTTCGAGATGCTGTTTGTGGACGACGGCAGCAAGGATGATTCGGCGAAAGTTTTGCACCGATTCGCACGTCGGGACCGACGAGTTCGGCTCATTCGCTTCAGTCGTAATTTTGGTAAGGAAGCGGCAGTTACCGCAGGTCTGCACGCCGCACGTGGCAACGCGGCGCTGATCATGGACGCCGATATGCAGATGCCGCCAAGTCTGATGACGCATTTTATCCGTAAGTGGGAAACTGGTGCGGAAGTGGTCGTGGGCGTCTTTAAGTCGCGCAATCTGAGCCTTGTGAAAAAGGCAGGAGCTAAGGTTTTCTATAAAATCATGCAGCGCATTTCACATACCAAGATCACGCCAAATGCCACCGACTATCGCCTGCTCGACCGCAAAGTTATTAACGTATTTAACCAATTTACGGAACGAAATCGCATTACCCGTGGATTGATAGACTGGCTGGGGTTTGAGCGTGCGTATATTTACTTCGAGCAACAGCCGCGGCGTTTCGGGACACCTGGGTATACATTCCAGAAGCTTTTGACGCTCGCTATGAATAGTTTCACAGCATATAGTCTGCTGCCACTGCGATTGGCTGGTTATATTGGGGCTACAATTCTGACAGTGAGTGTCCCGCTAGGAGCATTCCTTTATGTGGAGCGGTACATATTGGGAGACTATCTGCATCTGGGTATCAATGGCACGACGATGCTCGCGATGCTGACGGTCTTCATGGTTGGTTTGGTGTTGACCTGTCTAGGGTTGATGGCATTGTATATTGCGCATATTCACGCCGAGGTGACGAATCGTCCGTTGTATGTCGTGCGCCCAGAGGAGCAGCCAATCTTCCAGGAAGCTGAGCTCTTTGAGGAGGTGAAAGCCTAGCATGAATGTTGCCTGGTTGACCTGGAAAGACCATCAGCATCCTGAAGCTGGCGGGGCAGAGGTCGTCGCACGCGAATTGACCGCTCGCCTCCTTGCCGACGGACATACAGTGACGATGCTGACGTGTGGTTACGGCGAAGCGCCGAAAACAGAGGATTTGAACGGAGTGAAGGTGCTGCGAATCGGCAAGAGCCGCTATGTTCACACTTTTCAAGCCCTCGCCTACTACCTGCGTCACATTCGGAACAAGTACGATTTGCTGATTGAGGAGGTGAATGCTGCGCCTTATTTTAGCGTGCTATTTGAGCGAAAAGCGAAAAGCTATTTGCTGTATCACCAGATGGACGGGCCGGTCTGGCCGTACGAGACCAAGGCGCCGCTATCGATTGCGGGTCGCTACGTTTTGGAGCCGCTCGCCACACGGCTCTTGAGTTTGTCGAAAACACCGGTAGTAACGGTTTCGCAGAGTACAGCGAGTGATCTTGTGCGACATGGGTTCCATCCGGAGCAGACGCACATCATTTCAGAGGGTATCGAGATTGAACCAGTGGCTGATATCAGCAGGATCAAAAAGTTCGATCACCCTACTCTCCTTAGCCTTGGCGCGATGCGAGCTATGAAGCGAACTGTCGACCAGGTAAAAGCTTTCGAGATCGCAAAAGCAGTTATACCAGACCTGCAATTAAAGTTGGCTGGCAAGTCAGATGGCTCGTACGGTCGTGAAGTTATGGCGGCCATCGAGCAAAGCCCATACCGCGCCGACATCGAATACCTCGGTCGTGTCAGCCGCGAAGAAAAAGCCCAGTTAATGCAGCAATCACACCTGATACTTCAAACGGCTGTCCATGAGGGCTGGGGTTTAACGGTAACAGAGGCTGCCAGTCAGGGAACGCCCGCGGTTGTGTATGACGTGAACGGCCTTCGTGACAGCGTTCGCCATAAACAGACTGGCTACGTCGCCGAAGAAATCCCCACGGCACTGGCTTACGGCATCGTGAAATTGTTGAGTCATCCTGAACTGTATGAGCAGATCCGTTCTGCTGCCTGGGAATGGAGCAAGGAGATCACATTTGACCGCAGTTATGCAGATTTTAAACAAGTAGTAGGAGCAGGCGCATGAACAACCCACTCGTTTCCGTTATTGTAACGACTCGCAACAATCACGCCACATTGGATGCGTGCTTGGCATCAATCGCCGCGCAGGATTATCCAGCGATCGAGCTGCTCGTGGTGGACAATAATTCGAGCGACGACACGAAGGGCATTGCTCGTCGCTACACGGATCTTGTATTCGATAAAGGTCCCGAGCGTTCGGCCCAGCGAAATTACGCCGCCAAAAAGGCGCGCGGTGACTATTTGCTGATCGTTGATTCCGACATGGAACTCCATAAAGGTGTGGTGAGCTCCTGCGTTGATGCGGTGAGCGCGGGCGGGAAGGTCGGCGGCGTAATTATCCCTGAGGAATCGTTTGGCGAAGGTTTTTGGGCTGAGTGTAAGCGGCTGGAGCGATCGTATTATGTGGGGCAGGACTCGATCGAGGCAGCGCGATTTTTCCCGCGAGATGTCTTCGAGAAAATTGGTGGCTATAGCGAGGAAATGACTGGCGGAGAGGATTGGGACCTTTCCCGGCGGGCGGGCAGCGTGGCGCCGATTGTGCGAGTTCGGGAATTTATCCGGCACAATGAAGGCCGGTTGTACTTTGGTCGGACTGTTCGCAAAATGTATTATTACGCCCAGCATGCGAGTGAATACTTTGCTAAAAATCCTACAACTTCTGCGCTCACCGATCAATCTGGGCCGCTTGCCCGTTACAAATTATTCTTTTCGCGACCAGGAAAATTACTGCGCCGGCCACACATCGGGCTGGGGATGTTGCTACTCAAAACGGCTGAATATGCCAGTGGCGGCGTCGGCTACCTGAGCGCTCGCCGGAGCATGAAAGGCCAGGCCTCATGAAGCGACTCGTAGTTTATCGCAATTGTTTTACAGGTGACGTCTCGGGTGGAGACATGCACATGAGCGGTTTGCTGGGATGGATTTTGGACAGCAAGTCCCCTATCGATCCCCTGCTGGTACTGCCGCGCGCTGATGGTCAGGAGAAAGTCTACCCGGAGGTTGGCCGCCTCCGCACAATTATGCATCCAAATACTGGGCTGAAACAATCAATTGCCTTGATGTATGTCGCGCGGGCTTTTCAGGCTGCGCGTCGGGTTAACAAATTCGTGAATCGGAGTGATGTATTGGTGGCGAGTTCGCATTTTCTGCCAGATGTTCTGCCGGTCTTTATGGCACGGGCACCGCGCGAATCGAAAATTGTGTACATTCATCATATTATTGCTGACATGCCACGGCCGGATAATCTTAATACCAAGCTGGCGAATCTTCAGGAAAGATTGTGCTTTGCGCTGATCCGTCGTGGTTTTGGGAAAGTCGTTGTAGTCAACCAAGCAGTAGCAGATCGCCTGCGTCAGCTTGGTTTCAAGAAACAGCAGATACTATTGTCGAGTAACTTCGTTCACCCGCTCTCCGGCGTCAGGCCGTATGAGCAGAAGGACTATGCGCTCGCATTTTGCGGGCGAATGGTGACGCAAAAGGGTGTGGATGACTTTGTGGATGTGTGCCGCCAGCTGAAGGACAAGGTGAGTGGATTCCGCGCCGTGATGATTGGCGTCGGGCCGGAGCTGGATCGGCTGAAGGGCGTTATTGCGCGCGAACAACTTCCAATCGAACTAGCAGGATATGTCGATGACGCGACTAAATTTGACTTGCTGTCCCGCGCCCAGCTCTTTGTATTTCCGAGCGTCGAGGAAGGCTGGGGTATAGTGGTTGCCGAAGCGCTGGCAGTGGGGACGCCGGTTGTCGCGTATGAGCTGCCCGTGTACAAGGCAGTCTTCGACGACAATATCCATGCTGTTTCGCTGAATGACACAGCAATGCTTAAGCGGACAGTTGCTAATTTACTAACCTGGTATGCGGCTTCACCAGCTGATTACGCTGCCGAACAGAAACATATTGCCGACTATGCCGACCAGTTTCGCGTCGAGCGTGTGGCGGCTAAAGAATACGAATTCATGGAGAGCTAACCGAAATGACAGATACATCCGAACATAAACCAAGTACAATTTTGCTCGGCAGTTACGGCCGCGGCAATTTGGGCGACGACGTTTTTTTGGTCGCAGCCAGTCAGTTATTTGCGAACCACAAATTGTACATCAACTCGGCAGACGATTCGCTTCTGCCAGAGAGCGCAAAAGGTTTGGTGACGACGATCAGCACCACGAATGCTGGCGATCTGCTGAAGAAACTCAAAGTTTTCATGGAAGTGAAGAACGTCGTATATTTTGGCGGCGACGTCTGGGTAGAACTGTACGGTGATCGCTTCCCCCGGCAGTCGCTGTATAAAATGGTGATTTTGAATGCGCTGGCCCGACTGTTCGGCAAGAAGATTCATTATATTGGCACCGGTATTGGGCGACTCAGTGGCTGGTCGCTACTGTTGGCCCGGGTATCGGCTCGACTGAGCCATACGATTATCTCGCGGGAGCGCCGAAGCGCCGAAGTTTTGGGGCTGGGCGGGATTGACGTGCTTCCTGATCTCGCGATCAATCTGCCATATTATCGGCCAAAACTGCACACCCTGCCGAAAGAGGGAGAGCGATTCGTGATCGGCATCTCTCTGCTGTACCATTTGCCCGATCCTGAGCAGAATTTTCCGAAGCTGGCCGATGCTATTGCGGCGTTTATCGATTCGCTGGCGCCGGATCGATTCAAGGTCGTGCTGCTGCCGATGCTGGTAAGCGAACGTGAGAGCAACGACGATTTGTGGGCATCGAAACGTGTCCTCGAAAAGGTGAAGAGCGCTGTGCCAGTAGAGATTTACCAAGCTAAAGGCCTGGAAGATATGGTCCAGACGCTCGGCAGTTTCCATGTGGTGATCGGGACGCGGCTGCACGCTAATATCTTGGGAACTTTCAACGCGACGCCGTGTCTGGGGATTGCCTATCGGGCAAAAGTCAGCTCGTTCTTTCGCGATAATGAACTTTCAGAATACTGCATCGATCTGGATGGCTTGAGCGAATTAGCTGCGACCTTCCAACTCATGTACGATCAGTATGATCATGTGGCACAAAAATTCTTCAACGCAAGCACCAAGAACTTGGCTCAGAAGGAAGCTTACCAGGCATTTGTCGCACAGTATGAGTAAGCTCGAACGATTGAAGCGTTTTATTCCGCGGGGTAATCTGCTGGCGGGGCTGCTGTATGCGGGCTTTTTCGCCGTGCTGCTGAGCCAAGCTCTGCGGGGTATTGGGCAATATTGGGACTGGTCGTTTCCGTACTATGCGGATCAGATAGGTAACTTCTTCAGTCGCACATCGCAGTCCTGGACAGAGCTGGCGCAGGGTAGCCCGATGGGGTATTCGTCCGATTATTTTGTGCGTTGGGCGATCTCGTTGTTTGGCTGGCTGCAGCCGGAGTGGTTGATGTATGGGCTGCTAGTCGTGCTTTTTACGGCGGGTGGTTTGGGGGTCTATCTCATTGCGCGCCATCACGTAAAACCGTGGATTGCATTCCTGCTTGGCCTGGCTGCGTTCGTGAATCCGACGATGTTCTACAAGTTTACGGCCGGGCATATCGACTACCTTGTTTCCTACGTGGTTATCATATGCATGGTGTACTTCCTGTTGTATCGGTTCCGTCCGAATTTTCGTAGTGCGGTTGTAGTGGGAGTGATGTGGGCGTTGATTGGCGCGCAGATCCAATTTCTGGCGATTGCCGGTGGTTTGATTGGCTTGTATTTTGTGATCCGTCCGGATATGTGGCGTTGGAAGTTTTTACTGCCACTCATAGTCTTGCCGATCATCGGGAATGCTGTCTGGCTGAGTAACTTTGCGTTCGGGGGTGCGGACATCGCGAGTATTAGTGGCGAGGCGACGAAGGGGAGTTTTCGCGCCGCGAGCAATAGCGATTATCTGAATATTTTCAGTTTCAGTTTCTCGAAAGCGACACTCATCACGCGATTTTATGGTGTGTATGAGTTGCTGTTATATGGGCTGCTCTTTGCATTGATGGTCGTGGCGCTCTTAAAGTCGAAGCGCAAACAGATCGAAGACGTCTGGCTACTCACCTTCCTGCTAGTTATCCTGTTCCTGGCAACCGGTCTATTCCAGCTAATCAACCTTGGGCCACTCACGACACTGTATCCGATGTTCCGCGAGGTTGGACATTTTGCGCCGGTCATCGTGCTCGTGATGTTGGTGTTGCTGGGGCGTCTAATGCCGCGCGGAATTATGAAAGCTCTGGTGATTGTTTGGCTCGTGTTGGTGGTCGGGCTTAGCTTCCTGCGGTATCAGTTGAACGCCCAGTCGATCGATTTTGCAGCGGCTCGTGATAAGTTTGCCGAGTTCAAGACCTTTGATGATGCGCATCCTAATCCGCAGGGGCGGGTGCTGATGTATCCGTTCTTTGGACAGTACTCTTTTATGGATTTTCCACAGCAATTTCAGAATGGCCTGCCGATGCGCAACAGCGGACATGATGGCTTTTCGACCTACAGTGATAATGAGTTTATAAAGAACGCAGTGAAGCCGCAGGACTTTAAACTGTCTATGCAGTACCAGCTACTCACGTCGCAGAATGTTGATGTACTGAAACCGTATAACATTCGTTATATTTACGACTTTAGTGATATTTACGAATCATTTTACGATCGATATGTGTCACCGAGTACGTTTGACGGTAATTTGGGATGGATTAAGAATAACCCGCAGTTTACCGAACAGCTGCTCGCGGCCAACCCAGGCAAACTCAAGCGGGTGAGCGATCATATCCTGGAGATCACCGACTACTCACCGCGCATTACGGCAAGCGACAAACTCTATGCGGTCGACTCGAAGGATGACGGTGAGGCGGCTCGCGTCTTCATGTCGAGTGCGTTCCAGGGGCGATCGTATGATTACGTTGACCGTAGTACTTCGGGTGTGGTGCCTGGACGCACAGGAACGCTCAAGCCACTGCTAGTAAACCCAAATACCGATCTCGTTGACGCCAAAGGCCAGTCGCTTACCCAGACGATCGCGCTGGATAAAGGACAGTCGAATAAACTTTATGCTGGTAATGTTCCGAGCACGGTGGCGTATCAGGCGGTGAACGGCACGGTGACATTCTTTGCACTGAGTCCGGGGAAGTTGTATATGAACGGTCAGCTGGTGCAGGACGGATTAGCCCAACAACCAGTCGTCATCAGTCAGATTAAGATGGCTGCCGACAAGCAGTACTTTATCGGATTGGGCAGCACCGTGATGCCACTTAAACGGAATGGCACGGAGGTTATCGGTCGACTGAGCAATGTATATGAGCTGGAACTGTTTGCGGGAGCTACCAGTAATCTCGTGACAAATCCATCATTCGAATCAGGACTGTGGAGTTCGACTGTTGGCGACTGTAATAATTTCGACAACAAGCCGGACATTAGCATGAGGCAAAGTAATGAGACGGCGAGCGCTGGCAGTAAATCGCTCGAGTTGCAGGCCAAACATCATGATGCCTGTACATCGACTGGTTTTGATATGAAGGGCAATTCGCTCTATCTGCTCAACTACGATTATCAGAGTCCAAATGCCGATACAGCCAGTTTCTACTTGCGCTTTAATAATTCGGACAGCAATGCCGTGAAGCGCTTCCAGACTATTACCGACGACAAATGGCACAGCGTGAGCTACCCTATCATCACGCCGGAGGATGCCGGTAGTGGCCAGTTATTCCTGCACGCGCTGGGCAGTGATCAGGATGCGCCGTACATTAATCGCTACGATAATGTCAGCCTGACGGAGCTCATAAAAGTAGGTGAATTTACTATCCCGAGGCAGCCGATCAGCTACAAGACTCAGGATATAACGACCGATAAGACGACGTTCCATTACGTCGATAAGACCTATAATTACGAGAACATTGTCGTCAATGGTTCGTTCGAAGATGGTCCGTGGCGCACGAAAGTCTCGGACTGTAATAATTACGATAAAACGCCGCAAATTGCCATGAATACTGATACGAGCAGCAAGTCTGATGGCAAACAATCCCTGCAACTCGACGTGACGCGCCACGCTGCCTGCACCTATACTGGCGTGAATATTGAGCCAAATACCGAGTATTTACTAACGTTCGATTACCAGGCCGAAGGCGACGGGCAGCTGGGTTATTACGCGCAGTTCGATGGCATTGAGGCTGGTGCCCAGGATCGTTTCTCGTCCGAGAAGGGGAAGACCTGGCACCAGTATTCGACCAAGATTCGTACACCGGCTTCGACCAGTATGCGCCTTTTCCTGCATGCTTACGAGAGCGATGGTGTGACGAAAAATACTGTACGCTTCGACAATGTGAAGCTCGTCGCGATTCCCTCGGTTGATCAACAATTCTACGCCGTCGGCGAACCACAGAAAGCCCAAAAGCAACCCGCGAAGATAGAGTTTAGTAACGACACTGAAGCGCGTCGCACGATCAATGTACGCGGCGCAACCGAACCATTTACATTGCTGCTGAGCGAGACGTATCATCCAGCGTGGCGATTGGAACTTCGCGACAAGGAAGCCGAGAGCACGATACCTGGAGCGCAAGAGCATCTGGTCGGTCAGCATTTCAGGGCCAGTGGCTACGCAAACGCGTGGCTGATTGATCCCGCCGAGATATGTGCCATGAACTCGACGGAGTGTACTAAGAACCCAGATGGCAGCTATGACATCAAGCTTCTTGCCGAATTTGCGCCCCAGCGACTGTTCGAGGTGAGCCGTGCGCTGTCGATCGGTGTACTGGTGTTGGCTGGGGGTTACGTGGCGGTGACACATCGCCGGGCCAAGCGATCGGTTGAATCAGAAGGCGTCTACCGTCATCCGCTTGCCGTCCGCCGCAGGAAGTAGAATAGATACATGGATCGATTAAAGCGAGTAATCCCCTATTGGCCGTATGGTTTGCTGAGCCTTGTGGCGCTCGGGCCGTTGTTGTTGCCGGGCTATGTGTTGACGATGGATATGGTCTTTACGCCTGATCTGCGCATGCCCAGCCATGTCGATAACACGTGGCTGCTGTACGCCTCGCTCCATGTGCTCGACATTCTGCTTCCGGCAGATGTGGTGCAAAAGTTATTACTGTTGTGTATTCTGCTGCTGAGTTCTATCGGCGCGCATCGTTTATTGATGTTGGTGCGGCCACAGCAGGAGGGTTGGCGCACGGCAGTGTATGTTGGCGCGATATTTTATGTGGTTAACCCGTTTGTGTACGATCGGCTTATGGCCGGGCAGTGGGGTGTGCTGCTGGGCTATAGCCTGTTGCCGTGGTTTACGGCAAGTCTGGTACGGTTGGGGCGCGACCCGACGTGGCGGCGCCTTTGTTGGCTTGTGGGTTGGACGACGCTACTTGGTATCGTGTCGATCCATTCGCTGGGTGCTGTCGCAGTGCTTGTGGCGGTTGCTTTTGCACTGCAGGCTGCTGATAAGTCAAAACGCGCTCGCCTCCTGCGATTTGCGGGCGTCGGTATCGCCTGTTTCATCCTGTTGAACTCGTATTGGTTGTTGCCCGCCGTGATGGGGCAGGGCAGAATTGCACAATCGTTGCAAACTTTTTCGAACACGGGCAGCACTGCGTTCGGAACTGTAGACGCCGTGGGCACCGGAACGCTCGGCTCGATACTTGGCCTGCTTGGTTTTTGGCAGGAAAAGCGCGGCCTATACGTGCAGCCTATTGAGGCGTATGCGTTGTGGGGACTTGTCTATCTCGTCATTATTGTACTGATGATTTGGGGTGCATGGTTGGCCTGGAAGCATCAGCGCATGGTGGCTGTGGGTGCGCTTTGTGTGTCTGTGATTAGTGTACTTTTGGCGCTTGGGATTGGGCACGCGTGGTTGGTGAGTCACGTGCCATTTTTCGCTGGGTTCCGGGAGCCGCAAAAATTTGTTGCTCTGTTAGCGCTCGCCTATTGCTATTTTATGACGTGGGCCGCAGCCTGGTTCATGACGCGGTGGAAGGGATGGCGGCGTGCAGTGATTGTGGCGGTACTCTTTATGCTGCCCTTCCTGTATGCCCCTTCGTTTATCTGGGGTGCTGCCGGCCAGCTGCATGCGACGGATTATCCAAAAGATTGGTTTGCCGTGAATGACAGGCTTAACGCCCAGTCGCCTGATGGTAAGGCGTTGGTGCTGCCGTGGCATTTATATATGAGTTATAGCTTCACGAATGGACGGATCATCGCGAGTCCCACGCCGGCATTTTTTGACCGTGAGGTGATCACTAGCGACGATCCCGAATTGCCAGGCGTCAAGCCGCAGACGCGCAACACGATCAGGGAAACGGTCCAGCACGACATCTTGCCCGCGCTAAAAAGTGGTCAGTCGGTGGCTGATGTACTGAGCCGCCTAGGGATTCGCTATATTATTGTGTCGAAGGATCTTGATTGGCGCGAGTATAGCTTGAAGCCTGATGAGGTGACTCGCCTGTATGACGGAGAAGTTCTCAGTTTGTATCGGCTCGCAAAATGATAGGATATAAATGCATATGAAACTTATCGATTCTATACAACGACCCGCTCGTCGCTCTGCTGCTCAGGCGCCGGTGGCGCAGCCTCAGCGGCCAACCGCAACCGGTGCGCGCTTTACAGGTGTTCCTGGCCAGCGGCGGCGTCTGCACATCCCGTGGCGCATGATCCTGACCGTTCTGGCCAGTCCGGCGCTGCTGGGCGCTGCGTGGCTGAATGGGTGGGGGCTGGGCATTGTGCTCGTTTATGGCGTGCTGGTGTTGCTACTTCGCGTTCCGAGCCGTTACACATGGGCGTTGGCGCTGATGGCGCTACTGTACATGGTGGGTGCGAAATTTGGCGCGTATAATGATCTCGCACAGGCGCTTGCCGTGCTGGTTTACGTCCTCTTAACTATAGGGGTAATTTCGCTTGCGGTAGAATTAAAATCTGCTAGGCGTGTGTGGTTCAAAAAACATTAAAAAATCGAGAACACTAGTAAGTATAAATATCTCGCTTGTGTCAAAAATGTGCATTTGCTACATTGGCGTTCGTGGGTAAAAATTAATGATTTTCGGAGGGAGCAACCTATGACCACAAAGAAGTTAGCAGCGAGGAAGCTGCTCGTGAGCGGTTTCGCAGCTGTAGCCCTTTCACTCAGCACTGGCGCATTCGCGTCCGTGTCTGCAACGAGTGACAATGGTCACAGCCACGGCAACGGTAGTAGCAGCCAAAACAGCGTCGGTGGCGTCAAGCTCGGCGTTGAGCAGAAGACCAACGTGGGCGCAGGCGCACAAGCCAAGAGTAACGGCGGTAGCGGTTACGGCGGCAGCAACGTGAACGTCGACAACAATGTATGGATTCAGATCGGTGATGTCATCGGTGGTGCAGTCAACATTACGATTAACTTCGTAAACAACATTTTCTCGTAGTATTTAGGAATTTTACCAGATACCCACACGGTGCAACCTCCTCTTTATGGGGAGGTTGTATTTATTATTCCAGATATCCTGATAAGGATGACGCACATGAAAGATAAAGAATCAGGCTTCCTACATGGTGCCCCAATCTATATGGCCCTCGGCGTATGGTGGCTATCTACCGCATAAGACCTCACGGAGTGCTACTGATGCGGCTGGCTGTGACGCCGAAGGGGTTGTAGGCCGATGTCGACAACCAAGGTATCTTTCCTTTCATGGAAGGGTCGTGACGTTCCGCGGCCCGTTTTGAATTTATCATTGACCTCTGTTGTCAATGTTCGTATAATAACCTTTGTTATTCCGAGGTAGCTCAGCGGTAGAGCGGGTGGCTGTTAACCACTAGGTCGCGAGTTCGAGCCTCGCCCTCGGAGCCATGAAAAATCTCCAATCCCATTCGTGGGGTTGGAGATTTTTCTTTGCTTCGCGTCAGTGCAATAATTTCAAAAAGTTGCCACCCTTTTTGTAAGCCCAGCCGGCCCAGTACGCATCGCCTATGAAAAGCGAAGGAACTGGGCCGGCAGAGCTCCTTATGCACAGCTGGCACTATTCCCAACCGGCAGCGACCCCAGCCACCCCGCCGGCACTCTTGCCACTCCATTCTGCGGATAGTGGTTCAGCAAACAGGCTGACGTAGGTGGATCGGGAACGTAGCGCAGTTGAGCACCGTCCCACAGATACTGGGCGTTACTACCTGTGGGCTGAACCATCGTGTGTATCGGCAGTTGGGCCGCGTGAAGCGGATTTGCCACGTAGCCACCCACCATGTCGATCACCGATGTGTTACCGCTCTGGTCATACCACTGGGCCTCGCTGTACCCTAGCGGAATGGCCGCGCCTCGCACTGATACGTATTGCTGGACACCAGAGGAGACACTCTCCGTAAACCGTGTTCCATCGGCCAGACTGCATTGCCCATTATTGCTAGTGGGCTTGCCTGCGATCCAACTTGGTGGAACAACCGCCACCCCGTTCTGCGGGAAGGCGATGAGCTGACACTGCGACGCTGCCGGGTCGGGGACGCCATGAAGCACACCGCCGTCCCAGAAGTACTGCTGAGGGCTGCCCGCCGCCCTCAGGACCGTATTCGGCGGCACGGAGGCGTGGATCGGATTACCGACGTACCCAGTAGGTAGCGTCAGCGGGTGGTAGAGATCCCCTTCGCCGTCATAGGCCTGGGCGTCGCCGAAGCTGACGGCCAACGCTGCACCCCGAACGGACACGTACTGCTGTGGGCCGGTATCGCTTTGAGTGAAGCGTATGCCATCACCCAAGCTACACTGACCTTGAGCCCCAACCGGTAAGGTAGAGGCCCAGTCCGCCGGCACCACTGCTGGCTGGCTGCTCGGATTACTCTGCGGGAAGGAGAAGTGGTAGCAGGCCGCAGTCGCCGGGTCGCCAATGGGCAACAATTGCCCACCACTGCTCCATAGATACTGCTGGTTGCTACCCACCGGCCGGATCACCGTGTTGGGTGGCAGCGAAATCGTGTTCATCGGACCAGTCCAGTTGAGCTGGACCATCGAGTTGCCCTCGCCGTTGTAGCGCACCGCGTCCGGGTAGTTCACTGGGAGCGTCACCCCTCGTTGCCAGATGAACTGAGCGCCGGAGGGAAGAGCAATGCGGGTATTATCTGCCGTAGGATATGGGTTACTCACCCAAACCTTGGGGTCCGCGGATGCCGGTGGCGTAGTGACGTAGGTATGGACAGAGGAAGCACTTCCTCCAAAATTGAGTTGGTTGTGTTTCAGCTTTGCTACGTAGGCGATCTCGTCCGCCGACTCTGCAATCCAACGGTTTTGGTAAGCGTTGGAATGGATGCCCATCCCGCCCGGCCAACCAGTGCATACCGTGTCAAACGCAGCGCACCAGCTACCAAACCTCCCTTTGAATTCACCGGGTACGTACTGGAGGCGCTGTCCCAATGCGCCCATGTCACTATTGAACGGAGTCACAAAGTAGCCCGGATCATCACCACGCACCCACCACCAATCAGACTGGAAACTGACCCGACTCATTCGCGCCCACAAGGGACCTGGCGAAAACTTGGGATCACCGTAAAGGGCTATGTAGCCGACGTGATCTCTGACGGCCTGGCTCAGCTGACCACTACTCAGCGCTCGGCCGACGACGTCAGCACCCTGAGAGTAAGCTCCCAGTACTAACGTCTCGTTATTACATGCGCGTCCTACCGGACCGAGCGCGTAACGTCGGTTGAGGTGAGTGATGAGCTCGGCAGCGCCGATGGCAACGCTGTTAGCGTAGGCGCCATTGATGACGTTGACTGCGTTCCAGTTGTCTACGGCGACGGCTGGGTACTCATTTGGACCATCAGGCATTGGCCCGGGAATGGTAAGGTCAGCAGTGCCGTCCTCATTTCCCAGCTCTGCCCAACTACTAGACATCCCCCTGTTGGCAAGCGCCTGCATAACAGACTGTTGAAACTTGCTGGCACGAAGATCATTGAGTTTTTCCCCAGACCCTCTCGCAAAGAGCACGTACGCTCCCTGTTGACAGACAGGATCTGCATAAGCGGGGCTTGCCGGAGTAAGGCTCATAAGCCCGGCAGCGCTAAGCACTGCGATTAGCAGCGCCAGTAAGGCGCCTCGCCTTCGAGTAGTAGTTTGCATTACCTGCCACCCTTCTCTGTTCTGAATGTACGAGCCTGCCCGCCTTCTATATCAGGGGCTGGCCGTTCGTAAAGGATAACACATATTGGGTCAACTCCAGTAGAATACGAGGCAACTTGATTAAGAAGGAATGATAATATAAGGTTTAACTATGATTAAAGAGAAGAGAGCAAACAGTGCACTTAAAGGCCATGGGCAAATAAAATATTTTGCTGTAATCGGTGTTGTTCTAATTATCGTTGCTCTAATTTCATATTGGATGCTAGCGACCAACTACCGGAATAACATTTCAGATATGAAAAATGTTCTATCGCGAGCGAGTCAAAAAGTTCTACTGCCAGAAGGAGGACAGGAGCACTGGAAGGCGACTGTAACGCACGGCCCTAGCTTCTTGGAGAGCTTTTGTGTTGACACAAATTGTCCACAGGTCGAAGCATATTGGTACGTACCTCTATCAGGATCAGGCTATGGCGACTTTGAAGGCAAAATCATGAGCTACATAAAAAACGATAGTGATTTCAGTAAGCATGGCGATTGGCATATACAGATCTTTTCAGCCGAGGTGTCGAAGTCAGATATAGATAAATTGCCAAAAAGTGCTGACAACAAAACATGGCAAGGCGTACACCTCTTCCTGTACAAATAGTAGATCTGTCCGCGCATATCACTCAATCATAACCCCATGGTATTATTAACCCATGGAACCGGGTGGGCAAACGCCGATAAACAAGTCTCATAGAGTTCAAATTATTATCCTCGCTACGCTCTTGGTGATTGCGCTGGGATTGGTTGGCTGGCTATTGCTTCGTCGGCCGGCCGTCGACTCGAAGCCGACGGTTAATACCGTTACGCAATCACCCAAAGTGCAGCTGGCGCTCTACGCGACTGGCGTTGGCAAACCAACGAGCATCACGAGCAGCGGCGTTGCGGGCGACAAGCGACTCTTTGTACTGGATCAGAGCGGCAAGATTTACGTCGTGAACGGCAGCGGCTCTGTCGTGAAGGAACCCTTTCTCGATATTAGTAGCCTCGTGTCTTTCAGCGGTGAGATGGGTCTGCTCGGCATGACATTTTCGCCACGATACGCCACAGACGGCTATTTCTTCATAAATTATGTCGATAAAGACATGAACACCATTGTCGCTCGCTACAAAGTTTCGGGCGACGAAAATACGGCCGATGCTACAACGGCTCAGGTCATCTTGAAGCAGAAGCAGCCGTATCCGAACCATAACGGTGGTGCGCTGGCATTTGGCGCTGATGGCTATCTGTATATCGCATTTGGTGATGGCGGTTCGGGTGGTGACCCAGAAAAGCGTGCGCAGGATTTGGGCACGTGGTTGGGCAAGATTCTCCGCATAGACGTGTCGACGCTGCCGTATAAATCGCCAGCGGATAATCCGTTCCGCACGACTGCTGGCGCCAAGCCAGAGATCTGGTCTGCAGGCCTTCGCAATCCGTGGCGCATTAGTTTTGATTCACAGACACACGAGATGTACATTGCTGATGTCGGTCAAGGAGCGATCGAGGAGATCAACGTCGAGGCGGCAGGCAAGGGCGGCAATAACTATGGCTGGCGCTGTTACGAGGGCAACAAAGAGTACAAGCCCGACGGCTGTAAGGCCAAAGATCAGTACGTTTTCCCGGCGCTGAACTACGATCACAGCGAGGGACGCTGCTCTGTTACTGGAGGCTATGTCTATCGAGGCAGTGTTTATCCGGACCTCAAGGGCAAATATTTCTATGCCGACTACTGTGGCGGCCAAGTATATACCACCGAGAAGAAGGATGAAACCTACGCTGCTACGAAAGTCGCAGATACTCCCTACAAGATCAGCACTTTTGGCGTCGACAATGCCGGCGAACTGTACCTTGCGGATTACGCAGCCGGTGCGTTATACCGCATCCAGGACGCACAGTAGTATACTTAAAATCGAAGGAGATAGATATTAATGACCGACCACAAGACAACTCACGAAGAATTCAAAGTTAGCGGTGAAGACCTACTTAAAAAAGTCAAAGAGCTTATTTCAGAAGGCAACGTCCGACGCATAACCGTTAAGGGCAAAGACGGCAAGACGATTGTCGAGATGCCACTGACTATTGGCGTCGTGGGGGCTGTATTGGCCGCTCCGCTCGCTGCCGTTGGCGCAATCGCTGCCCTCGTAACAGAGTGTACTATCGCCGTCGAGCGCGAAAAAGACGAAAAGTAACGTCAGCGAACGACTATCATCCCAGTCTCACTGGGGTCGAGGGCGTTGTGGTATCCCCAGCGCCCCGTTTGACTGAGGTAGAAGGTTTTGCTCTCGCCAGGATTAAGCGTGCCCTGATTGAGCTCGGGATTGTCTGATTGCTCGATGTAGGGATCTGATACGAACTGCAGGACGCGAATAGAACGGTTGCGCACGCGGATTTGACTGTTGACGGTGACGGCGATATTGTTGGGCTCAAATCCAGTGCCGGTGTAGGTGATAACAGCTGCGACGTCCTTTTCTTCGACGACATTAAGATTGGGCTGAGTATTCACACTCGTGCTACCGTCGCTGCTGCTCCGTTCGCTATTTATGCCAATGATTGCAACGGCACCAAATACAACGAGAATGAGTATTCCTCCGATTGCTATCTTAATGGTCGAATTCATGCGTGATAATTCCTTTCGGGTAGTCTCTTTAATGATTGTGTAGGTGAGGTATGATGTCAAGTAGACATGAGCATTATGAATAATTCTTTTCTGAAATCAAATCTGCCCACAGCCGCGTGGGCACTAAGTGCGGCCGCGATAACCTTAGTGATACTTGTATGGGGTCAGAATGTTCGATGGGATCTCGGCCATCTGACGGTGTATGCGTGGTTTCCACTGTTTGGGCTGACGGCTTTTACGCTCATGTGGGGGCATTATATGATTGCCGCTACTCGACAAGCGACGGGCGCAGACGCCAAGAAGCTGTGGTTTTATTTTCGTGCAACGAGCTGGGTGGTGCTTGTCGCGCTACTACTTCATCCTGGGCTGTTGATCTGGCGGCTGTGGGCTGATGGTTTTGGCCTGCCGCCACAGAGTTACTTGGCAAATTATGTGGCGCCCGAGCTGGGCTGGGTGGCGGGGCTGGGTTCATTGAGCTTGATGGCGTTTCTGGCCTTTGAGTTCTGGCGATGGTTCGAGAAGAAGCCGTGGTGGCGAATCGTCAGTTGGGCGAGTGAGTTCGCGATGCTTGCGGTGTTCTACCATGGTCTACGTCTGGGCGGCGAATTACAGACTGAGTGGTTTCGGTTTGTGTGGTTTTTGTTCGGGCTGAGTTTGGTTGCTGCCTTTGCGTATCTACACGCAGCGATCTATAAAGAGGCGAGTGACCCTGAACCATGGCGTACACGTGGCGCGATCGTAGGTGTTGTGGTGACTGTGCTGGGTGTGTGGACGCTTGTTTCGGCGCTTTTAGTATAAGTTCATTGATGAGTGGTGGTCGGGCGTTTCGGCCCGACCACCATGCACTCACCATCCCTTGAGGCTCGCGAATCCCTTCTGAAACGCCTGTCGCCAGGCATCGGGGTGTTCCACGAAGTCCACGTGGCCTGCCTCCGGTACCTTGATGACCGTGGCGCTGCCGAAGACGGGTCGCCATCGGTTGGCTGTCGGCTTCACGACAGTGTCGTGCTCCGACTCCATGATCACCAGCGGAATGCCGACGTACTGATTTCGTTCGAACCCGCGGTGATGCGCGATGTAGCGGACCTCGCCAGCCCATCCGGAGAGTGGGTAGTGTCGGCCGACCTGGTGTTGCGCCGCCAGTTGCTTCTGGTCGACGTCCGGGCCGAGCATGTACGGAGGCGGCGGGTTGTAGACGTACCGCCACATCAGGTCAGTGCCCACGTAGTTCGTGACCGGTCCCGGGTACCAGGCACGTGCGATTGCGTCGGCGCTGTCCTGGTGGTAGAGGTCCGAACTGTCCAGAGGCACGCCCTGGAACATCACTGCGTATTGCAGGTGAGTCGTACCGGCGCGATCGTTGTCGATGACATCGGTGGCCAGCAACCCGCCCAGCGACGCGCCGATCAGGATCGCCCGCTCGTACTGCCAGTCCACCAGTTGGCGGTAGACGTCGTAGGCGATCTGCTGACCAACGAATCGGTTCGGGTTGTACTCCACGATGATCACATCGCCGCGTTCGTCCCAGAGACTCTTCAGTGGCGCTGAGTGCGCCGTGCCAGAGCTCTGAGCAGCGGTGAAGAACACAACTGCTGTCTTCGAGGTGCTGGTGAGCCGAACAGTGCTCGGGTGCGGATCCGCGAAGTAGTGGTTGACGACTCCGTCCAGTGTTAGCATCCATGCGATGGTTGCCAGACATCCGTACAGGAGGGTTTTTAGCAATATGCGCACGATTCTCACGTGTTCCTCCTTCCGGAGGCTTGGGGATAGGGTGCGAATGAACTATATAACTTTTATTTATATAATGCAATATGCTTATGATGCGTGTTAACTCTTCTAGTGCTTATGATTTAAACTATTGACAAAGTTGTAATAATATAGTATTATTCATCACGTACTAAAAACGGCCACCTGTCAAGAGTCGGGTGACCAGGGAAGGAGACCATACGATGAGTAAGGTTAAAGTACTTATGAGTGCTATCAGTGCCGGTGTTGTGACCGCTGCTGTTGTTGCGAGCCCTGTGCTTGCATGGCACCCAGAGGGCGTAATTAAGAAATACGTCCAGAATCAAACAACGAACAGTGCGAAAGCTGACGCAAATGACGCTTCTACCGCTGTTGCCGCTAAGCCTGGTGATATTCTCAAATACACCATCGAAGTAAGCAACAAGGGTAAGGCTGACAGCAAGGGTTGGAACGACATGGCGAAAACCGTCATGACTGACACGCTTCCTGCTGGCGTTGAGCTCGCTAACGACCCTGCTACCCGCACGATCAAAGTCGACATGGGTTTGATCAAGCCAGGTGCAAGCGTCGCTAAGGAATACTTGGTTAAGGTTACCGCCAACAAAGACGGCGCCATCACCAACGAAGCCTGCTTCACTGGTAACAGCACTGCCAACGACAACCCCCAAAAAGGTTGCGACAAGGCTGTTATCAAGGTGAAGGTACCTGAGGTACCAGTTACTCCTGAGAAGCCTATTGAGACTCCTCAGACAACTCCTACCCCTGAAACTCCAGCTGAGCTGCCAAACACTGGCTCAGCAGCCGTCTTCGGTGCGCTGACTGGCGCTGGCTCATTGAGCCTTGCCGGTTACCACTACCTTCGCAGCAAGCGAAACCTGCGTAGCGCTCACAACAGCTAATCAGGTTATCAGCCAAAAGGCCTCGAGATCCGTCTCGGGGTCTTTTGCTTTTGGGCCATTCGCCCGGTACGCTATGGGTATGACATCAACGCAAAAGCGAATGCTGCTGGCGGTTATTCTGGGGAGCGGCGTTGCCTTTCTGGACGGATCGGTCGTCAATCTGGCGCTGCCCAAGATGGCCGAACAGCTCGGGACAGGCTTTTCCGGGCAACAGTGGATTGTTGACGGATATTTGCTGACACTTTCGGCGCTCATTCTGCTTGGCGGTTCGTTGGGTGATATTCTGGGCCGCAAGAAGGTGTACATGTGGGGTGTGGCTGGTTTTGGGGCTGTCTCGCTGCTTTGCGCGTTTGCGCCGTCAGTTGATGTGCTGATAGCGGCACGCGTGTTACAGGGCATTTGTGGGGCGCTGATGATACCGGGAGCACTCGCACTTATTGATACTAATTTTTCAGCCGAACAGCGCGGGAAGGCGATAGGATTGTGGACGGCCGCAACTTCGGCGATTATTGCTGCTGGCCCGCTTTTGGGCGGTTACTTGATCGATGCGTTGTCCTGGCGCTGGATATTCCTCATAAACGTGCCGCTGCTCCTCGTGGTGGTCTGGTTAGGCTTGCCCGCTATTAGAGAGTCGCGTGTCAGCGCTCGGCGTACTATCGATTGGTGGGGCGCTGTGTTCGCTGTCCTGGCGTTGGGCGGCGTGACGCTCGGATTGATCGAAGGTCCAGTCATGCGGTGGAATCCTCTGACCCTGGCCGCGTTGGCGGTAGGGCTCGTGTGCGCACTTCTGTTTGTGTGGTGGGAGCATCGGCGGCGTGATCCAATGCTGCCCCTCCGGCTATTCCGCGTACGTAACTTTACCGGCACAAACATCACGACATTCGCTATGTATGGCGCATTGGGCGGATTTTTCTTCATCCTGACGATTCATTTACAGACGGTGCTGCATTATTCGAGTATGGCAGCTGGCCTTGCGGCGTTGCCGGTGAGTGTGACGCTCATTCTGCTGTCGAGTCGAATTGGTAGCTTGGCTGGCAAGTTCGGGCCGCGGTGGTTTATGACCGCAGGGCCCATTATGGCTGGGCTTGGCATTCTGTCGCTCCTGCCGCTGACCGAAGGCGCGGTGTACGTCACGCAGATATTGCCGGGTATTTTGCTGTTTGGACTTGGTATGGCTGCGACAGTGGCGCCGCTCACCACGACGGTGTTGGCCTCGGTCAAAGACGCTGAATCGGGTATCGCCTCTGGGGTAAATAACGCCGTTTCGCGCGTTTCCGGTTTGTTTGTGGTGGCTGCTCTAGGCATTTTCGGTGCAGCACAAGCCTATCCGTTCGCGGTGTGGCTGTGTGGCTGTCTGGCGATTGGCGCTGGACTGCTGTCGGCGCTGATTATCCGGAATCCAAAGTTCGAGAAAAACTAGCTTAAGCAACAGTATTGCGATTTTAGCAACGAAAGCGTATGGTGAGGCTAGAATGAGTATAGAGTTAGACAATCAAGGCTTTGAGCAATATCGTCGATACCATGAAGCGCAACGTCATGATCGAATCGAAACGCTTGGCGGCGCAGTCACTGCGATTGTGCTCGCAACTGTTGACTTGGGACTGAGCGAGATTCATGATCCTGCGGGCGTGCCCCGACGCGCCAGTCAAGAGCAAGCTGTGAGCCGTGAAGCTGATATCATTCCGCTCCGTACTCGCCGCGAGCGACGTTTGGCTGATTTTGCAGTAGATCACGCTGAGCTTGGATACGGCAGAGCTGCCTAAAGTAAGGCTTTTTGAAATTATATCTACAGGGGTAACAATGGGCGTAGGGGTCCCTTGGAATGGAAAATTTCATAGTGGCCGTAGTTTCACGGCGCTACTATGGGGCTGTTACCCATGCGTAACAAGGAAGGTCTGCATATGCAACCGAACCCAGCTAGGAACGCCCCGTGAATCTGCTTCGTGTACTCGTTCGTCGGCCCTTACTAGTGTTATTTATAGCTAAGTGGCTCTGGCAAGTTGGCACAGAAGTAGGGCGTTCCTGGCGTAAACGTCAGCAGAACTAGTCTTCGATCAACGCTCGCAGACGGTCGGTATGAATAACATACTCCTGCTGCTGGTAGTTGATGATGCCCTTGTGCTGCAATTCTTTGAGCTGCGCACCCGTGGTTTCACGAGTAAGCCCAAGGAAGTTTGCGAGATCCTGCTGAGTCAGCGGCAACATCATCTTGGTACGTGACTTGGTGATTTGTTTGCCAAACCGGCGAGTCAGAAAACTGAAGGCATGCATCAGCTTTTCTGAAGCTTTGGCTTGTTCGAGGCTGTGGATGTGCTGCATCAGGTCGACGTTGAGATCGAGGTTGTACTCGAATAAGCGGCGGAACATCCCCGTATCCTCTTCGGCGTGCCGAATGAGGTCTTCGCGGGTAATTTCGTACATCTCACAGTCGGTATATGCTTGATAGTAATAGAGCGATACATCTGTTTTGCCGAAGATCCATGTCAACGGAAACAGATCGTGTGACGTCAGAAAGTTTACTGCCTTTTCTTCGCCACCCTTAGTTGTTAGAAATACTTTTGCGAATCCCGATTTAACGGCGTAGCATTTACGCGGGGTCAAGCCTTCGCAAATGACTATCTCTCCCTTTTGGAAGCGCCGTACCGGGAACCGTTCGAGGAATTCCTTAAATGTCGTGTGCTGTTCCATACATCCATAGTAGCATGGCTTCTCAGTGGGGATTTTCCTTGCATTTTGATGTGATTTACAATAGATGCCATGGACTTACTGAGGAATCACCCAATTATAACTGAACAGGTAACTCGTGCAGAACTTATTAAAATTCTTTCATCTCTTGAGGACGTGTTGAAGCGTGATGTTTCCGGAGATGTTGTAGAATTGGGTTGCTACGTGGGCACGACGACGCTCTTTCTGCAGCGTTTATTATTGCAGCATAACAGCGGTAAGGCCCTGCATGCCTATGATTCTTTTGCGGGTCTTCCGCCGAAAACCGCCGAAGATGCCAGTCCTGTTGGTGAGCAGTTTCAAGCCGGTGAGTTGAAAGCGCCGAAGCAAGAATTTGTGAAGCATTTCAAGCAGGCGGGACTACCGTTGCCGATTATACATAAAGCCTGGTTTGGAAACCTGACGCTAGATGATATGCCCGATCGGATAGCTTTTGCGTTCTTGGACGGGGACTTCTACGATTCGATACGCGACAGTCTTAAGCTCGTGTGGCCGCGATTGACCGAAGGTGCGATCATCATTGTTGATGATTACCAATCAGAGTCGTTGCCAGGCGCAAAACGCGCCGTTGACGAGTGGCTTATAACTCATCCGGCGCGTTTGCAAGTAGTGGCATCAAGCCTCGCGATTATACGACTTTAGGCTGCTGGTGATGGGGTGGCGTCGTCGTCGCCAGTGTGATGTTTCAGTGGAATTTCCTTGATGAAGAAGGCAACTACGAAGGCAACTACCATCAAGCCTGCTGATAGGAGGAAAATGTGGGTGATCGAACTGGCAAGTGCAGTTTGTAGTGTCCCGACAAGGTGATCGAAGGCCTGGTGGGTAGCCTGCTCGGCGGCGGCAGGCAGGTGGCTAAAGCTTGCTTCGATGCCGTGACGGCCTTGTTCGCTCAGAATGCCTTGGACTGAGTTGACATCAATGTTCTGGAATTGATCGCCTTGGCCGTTTTGAGCAGCCATTTTGACGAATGCTTCATCCTGAACGCCAGCAAGTTTTTGGGTCAGCGCGCTGTTCAGTAGCCCGCCCATGATGGCAACACCGACGGTACTACCAACACTGCGAAAGAGCTGTGTTGCTGCGGTAACGGTGCCGATCTCACGCTGGTGGAAAGCGTTCTGGACTGCCAGGCTGATCAACGGCATACCAACACCAAGGCCAAGGCCCGTCACGACCATGCGCCAAGCCAGGTCAAAGTAACTGCTTTGCGGCGTCAGTCCAGTGAGGGTGAAGATACCAGCGGCAGCGATGCCCATACCAGCGACCAGGATAGCCTTATAGCGACCAATCGCACTCACGACGCGGCCCGATATGGCACTCGCAACAGTGAGTCCAGCAATCATCGGCAGCATAATAATGCCGGCGTTTGTGGCGCTGTAGTCGAGGACGTCCTGCGCAAACAGCGGAATGTAAATGATCGCGCCAAACATACCGATACCAAAGATGAAAATCAGGATCGAAGCCACGGCGAAGATCTTATTCTTGAAGAATCGAAGCGGCAGAATTGGGTCCTGGGCTTTTGTCTCGACATACAGGAAGCTGGCAAGGAATGCGACAGCAGCAACAAATAGGCTGATGATGCGCGTTGAGTCCCATTCCCAATCTTTGGTGCCGCCAAGTGATGTGGCGAGAATCAGCGAGCCAAGACCACCGGTCAGAAGTGCTGCGCCGAGGTAATCGATTTTATGCTTAATGTTACTAACGATTGTCGGCAAGTAGCGGGCAATCAGCGCAAAAGACAGAGCACCAATCGGCACATTGATGTAAAAGGTCCAGCGCCAGTCAGTCATGAGGCCAAAGACACTATTTCCATCAGTCAGCCAGCCGCCGAGCAGTGGTCCGACAACCGAGCTCAGGCCGAAGACTGCACCAAAGATTCCCATCCACTTACCGCGTTCAGCCGGCACAAAGAGGTCGGCCACGATAGAGAAGGCATTAGCAAAGAGAATACCGCCGCCGATACCCTGCAGAGCGCGGAAAGCGATCAGCTGGTCGATATTCTGGGAAACACCAGAGAGCATCGAACCGGCAACAAAGATAACAATACCGCTCATCAGCAGCTTGCGGCGACCATAGATGTCGCTCAGCTTACCGGCAATCGGCACGGTTACGGTTGAGGCGAGTAGGTACGCGGTTACGATCCAACTCAGCTTCTCGAGTGCATTGAACTCGCTCAAGATTTTAGGTAGCGCAGTGCCGACGATCGTTTGGTCGAGGGCCGCCAGGAACATACCTGATAGGACGGCGATCAAAATGATCATCTTTTCGCGCTTGGTTATATGGTGAAGCACGGATTACTCCTTTGTATTTGTTGATTCGCTGACAACGTTTCGAATATGATCGAAGTCGGCGCTGAGCTTATCGAGCCACTCCTGCATGCCGTCCATCGGTAGCAGTACGACGGCTTTTTTGCCGCGCGCAAGAAGTACGATCTTGTCGCCAGGATTGATGCTCAACTCTTCCCGAATCTCGAGAGGAATCACGATCTGACCTTTTGTGCCAACCGTTGCTACTGATAGTGAGTGCATGTCGTGTAGGGGGCCCATAAAACCTCAGTATGATTAGTTATACTTGTCATACTTTAGAACTGGCGGTAAATAAAGTCAAGTAAAAAGATTGTATGGCTATCAATATAATTTTAAATATTAAAACTGCCCCTCGCATTGAGGAGCAGTTTTAAAGTGTGCCGGGCTAATAATTACCAGCTGCGCTTACGGAAGCTATTGAAGTCGCCATCGCCACGAGGGGCGCCACCATCACGACGGTCAGGTCGATCGGTTTTAGGACGTGCTTCGTTAACAACCAATGCGCGGCCGCCAAAGTCTTGGCCGTGGAGAGCTTCGATGGCTTTCTTGGCCTCTTCGTCATTCTCAAATTCTACAAACCCAAATCCCTTGCTTCGACCGGTTTCGCGGTCGTTGATCAGGCTAACAGAAGCGACAGTACCGTGGGCGCCAAAAAGCTCCTTCAGGTCATCTTCGCTTGTGTTGTAGGGCAAATTACCAACGTACAGTTTCACGTGTTGAAATACCTACTTAAAATCTTGTCTAACAGGACGACCACTCTATGCGATTAATACTAAATGGCGGTCCGTTTTTGTATAAAACCAAAACGATCACCAGCACACATATAAGACCTGCCTAAAGGTACATTATCCGCTATTGACAGGGAAGTCAATGCTATTGCTGTTTTAGTTGGCACTTTTCGCAGTAGCCAGTCAGTTCAATAACGTGGCCAAGCGCCAAGAAATTTCGGTCTCGTGCGATCCTTGACAGGAGTTTCTCGAGCTCGGGATCGACAATATCGAGGCTGGCGCCACAGTGTTGGCAAGAAGCATGGTGATGGTGAGGGGTAAATATTTCGCTGAGCTCTACTTGGCTTTTGAAGCCATGCCAAATACGGTTTACGACGCCGAGTTCTTCAAAAAGCATGATCGTACGATACGTCGTGGCGCGATCTATCTCGGGTGCACAATTCTTGGCTAGTTGTGTGGCAGTGGTAGGGCCGCCTTTTTGGAGTTGTTCGAAGATTGTTTGGCGTGGCTGGGTGTAGCTGTTTCCGGAATCTCTCAATATTTCTTTGAAGCGGTCATTCATATGTTTGAATTATACAATTTCGCGAGATATTCGCGAAAATATTGTGTATAAGCTGTGTAAACTGTGTATAAAATTATGGTTTTATAGATGAAAAACTATGTACGATTGAAGTCGTTCATATTTGCGTGTATGTCGCGGAGTTGTCGTGAAATGCCGACGCTTAACGAGAACTCTAGTCTAGTGTTGATTTTACACCATGAGACACCACGACTGGTGGTATACTAAAATAGATAAACTTAACAAATTTCCATTCCGAGGAGCGGAATCACGTGCAAATCGTGAACTGTGCCGCAACGGTAACTGGATCCGTCCAGAAGTCCGACACACTCCCGCGAATGTAATCCCGAGCAGGAACTATGGTTGTGTCTTTTTGAGGCCCTTTTTCTGTCCGGGAAAGGGGCTTTTACTTTATGGCGGGAGTGGCGGCGAATCTGGCCCTGCAACGTGAGACGCTCGCGGAGCAACGGTACGAGGCATACCAGGACTGGGAGCAGCGCGAGATGAGCGACCCACGGTTCGGTAGCACGCGTATGCTTGTGGAAGATTGGCGTCAGCATGATCGCGTGCTGCCAGAAACTTGGGATCGCTTTGATGTGGAAGAGCGAACGTGGGGTGCTGAAGTTCTTAATGCGCCGCATAGCCATATAGATCGATTCCGTTTTGACGGGCAGGATGTAATCGTGAAAGAGGCAGACGGCATCAATCCGGCCCAGACGTTGCGTGAAGTGTATCAGAAAGGGCTGGATAAAGTCCGGACCGAGGTTACCGCCGAGCCAGGGCTTGCATTTCAGCTGCGCCGTGATGAGCTGTTCATGGAATTTTATGAGGCAGTTGCGGCTATGATGCGCGGTGAAACAGCGCACGATACTATCCATATGTCGTCGCCATGTCCGAGCCCGCACGAGCTGCCGGTCGAATACGACGAAGCGGTCAGGCTGCTCAACTCGCGGCATTACGACTTGGAAAACCGCAAATCATTTGACTATACCGCTCGCAGATTACCTGACGGCCGCTTGGAACTTAGTGCGACTCGACTGGACAGTAGTGATCTGAGTGCTCACACGGCGGTACTACAGGCTTCAGGATACCGCAATGTTAGCTTTGCGCTGCTGACGTCGCATGAATTTGGAAGGTTTTTAAGCTACGATAATACGACAGCGCAGCCTATAGAAGTGGTCATCGCCGAGCGCACGAGCATCTACGACCAAGCCATGGAAACCAAGACCGGCACGGCCCACCGCTTCGGCCGGGTGGATGACAAGCCTGACGCGCACGAGTTTTTCCGCGAGCACACCGAGAATTACTGGGCTGGTTATAAGGCATTCAATGACCTTCTGGCCCAGCATTTTGCCGGACGGGAACTCTCGCCGAAACTTCAGAACTACCTGTTGAAATGCCTGGCCGGGCAGGAACAGGTTGGCCAGAGCGTGCTAGATCAGGCGGTGATTGACCGCTTGCGTTTGCAATTACAGGCAGGCAACATTACGACCGACATGGCGATGAGCTGTCGTGAGCTACTCGTGTATGATCACCATGCAACGCTCACGCGACTGTACAAGCAGCTCTGCGAAACTGGGTCAGTCGATCAACTGGAGTATGCTGATGATGCTGGATTTATGGATGCCTACGCCGATGCTGCGAGCGCGAACGGAACTGAGGCGGCGGCCAATGGCGAGACTTTTGCCGGGTGCGAGACGGCGACGGGCGTTAACAGTCTTAGCGCAAGTAGTAGCCTGAGTGCAGCGGCCGAATTAGCGGCTAGCGCTGGTGTTTCGCTGGAGCAAGCATTGCGGATGCAGCAGGAAGAGGCGGCGCATTGCCTGCGCATTCAGCTGTATGGCTTTACGATTCGCCGCGGCGTGCACTGTCCGTTCTGTGACAAGAGGGTGGATGCTCGCGATACAACAGCGACGATTGAGTGTCTGGACGTGGATTGTCTGACAGTTTTGGACAAGGCGACTGGTAAGATCACGACCCGACGTCGAGAAGATCGCCAGGCTACTGAAGCCGGTGAGCAAACTGCGGCACCGGTTCGACAGCCGAAACTTTCTAATGGTCGTGTGTATGCGGTGGGCCGAACTGCATATCGTCGTCAGCTCGTGACGGTGGTTGGTGGCGCTCAGCTGACTTATGTGGACGATGCGGGACAGGTGATTGCCGGCCCAGCAGCAGAGGAGCTGGAAGCGATTATCGTTGGCCAGCTTGTATCTGAGACTCAAGCTGTGTAAGGTGACGGTCGCGGTAGCTGTCGAAGTCTTCTTTGTTTAGATTTGTTCGTTTGAGGAAGTTACCAATCTTCTCACTGCCGATGAGGTACGGCATCATGATGTAGGTCGCGCCATTCTGGTAGAGTTCGTTGGCTTCTTCAAATGTGTCAGCGTGACAGATGAAGATGGCATTTGGGCTTTCCTGGGTGACACGCTTGAGCAGGCTGAGATTGGTGGGGAAGTCGATGATAACGCTCACGATGAGTTTGGCCTTGTTAATGTTCAATTCCTGGAGCAGCTCTGGATCGGTGGCGTCACCGTACATGAAGCTCACGCGCTGGCGTTCGAGTTGCTCAATAATTTCAGGGTTGTAGTCGACCACGATAAATCGCCGGTGCATCTCGCGGAAGACCTTAGCGAATTCCTGTCCGCCCTTGTGGTAGCCGAACAGGACGATCGGGTAGTCGGCGCTTGATTTACTCTCTTCCCTGACCACGCGGCGTTCAAACAGCCGCAGGCGATTTTCCAGGCCCGCATAGAGCTCGTCGTCGTAGTGCATGAGATAAGTCGTGGCGCCGATGGTAATAATAGCGACGAGGGTTACGATTGCGCTTGTCTGCGCCGAAACCAGTCCATAGCTTTGCGCGAGCACGATAAGAATGAGTGAGAATTCGCTGATCTGCGCAATCGGTAGACCGGCCTTGAAGCTGGTTCGTTTCGTGTAGCCGAGGAATCCGAGCCCCGTCATGACCATGAGTGGTTTAAACAGGATAACCACCAGTGAGAGCGCAATTGCCGGCAGAAGTGCCTGGCCAAGGTTGTGCAGCTCGAGAGCTTCGCCTAATACGATGAAGAAGACGACCACGAAGAAGTCGCGGAGTGGCTTGAGGCGGGCGGCGATTTCCTGTGCATAGGGGAGGCCGGCCAGACTGACACCTGCAAACAGTGCGCCCACTTCTAGCGAGAAGCCAGCCATGGCAAACAGCGTTGCAACGCCAAATCCCCAGGCGATCGCGAACAGAAAGAGAAGTTCTTGTGACGAAGCAATAAATTTGCTGAGGCGCGGCAGAAGTTTGGTACTGACAAGCGCGAGCGCACCGGCAAGGGCAATCCCTTTGACTGCCAATTCGCCAAGCTGCAGTGGCGAGAATCCTCCTCCACTACTGTTGCTCGTCGACAGCACGAGCAGTGCAATTGTCGCTGCGATATCTTCAACCAACAGAATACCGATACAGATTTGACCGTACAGACGTGTCTGTTCGCGTTTGTCGTTCAGCACTTTGACGATAATAATTGTGCTGCTAAACGTGAGTGCCACGCCAATGAACAGTGCGTCCATGCTGCTGAGTCCGATGGCGATCGAAACTAGATAGCCGAGGATCATCATGGCGCCGATCTCGAGGGAGGCGACGGTGAGAACGGTTTTGCCTAGTTTGCGGATGATGTCGAGGTTTAGTCCCATTCCGATGATGAATAGAAGGAGCGCAATGCCGATTTTGCTGAATCCTTCGAATGTTTCTTTATCTTGGATAAGGTGGAGGAATGACGGGCCGACGAGGATGCCGGTTAGGATGTAGCCGACGATGAGCGGCTGGCGCAGCAACTTCATCACAATAGAAACAACCGCCACGACGGCAATGACTAGACTGAGTTGGGCGAAAATTGTTGATTCCATGTTTGTTTCAAGTTGTTTTCAGACATTATGACACATGTAGAATGAGTCGTCGAGCGTGTAACATAGCACAAAGGCATATGTCTGTCGCGCCTCTGGTGCTATACTGAATGCAAAGAGAGCGTAAGCGTTATGATTAAGTACTACTACAAAAACCTCCGTAGCAAGCAGGTGAGTGAATTGGATGAGTACCATCCGGGCGCCTGGGTGTACGTGCAGCAACCAACCGAGGAAGAGCTGGCGTTTCTGGTGAAGCGCTTCAAGCTTGAGCCGGGCCACCTCGAAGACGCCATGGACGACGATGAAATGCCCCGTCTCGAGAAAGAAGGGGACAAAAGCTATATATTCATGCGTTACGCCTACACGACTGACGATCTTGAGCTGACCACGGCACCGCTGCTGTTCATCGTTGGTTCTGACTTGTTAATTACCGTGTCGTTGGGCGAGATTCCGCGAATGCAGCGTTTCCTGACCAGCAAGGTCGAATTCGCAACTACGCAGCGCACCAAACTTGTGCTGCAGGTGCTGTATCAGATTGTTGACGAATACGAGATTTTCATTAATAACATTAGCCGTCAGACGAAAGTTATCCGCTCACGACTTCGCGGTCACGAGATTGGCAACCAGGACTTCGTGGATTTCGTGATGATCGAAGACGAGCTGAATGAATTCCTGAGCGCCTTGCAACCAACGACGGCAATTCTGCGCCGCCTGCTGCTCGGCAAGCACATTCAGTTGTACGAAGAGGACCAAGACCTGGTCGAGGACTTACTACTAAACAACGAACAGTCCATCGAGAGTTGTAATGCGAATATTAAGACCATTATCAACATTCGCGAGGCCTACTCGACGATTAACTCCAACAACTTGAACCGCAGCATGAAAGTGCTGACCGCCTTTACGGTTCTCATCACACTGCCGAACGTTGTGTTTGGTATGTACGGTATGAATATCCCGCTGCCATTTCAGCACGAGCCGTGGGCATATTTCTTTGTACTGCCGCTGAGTTTGGGGCTGAGCTGGATGGTGTGGATTATAGCCCGTAAACGCCGAATTTTTTAGGGAGACGATATGATTCTATCAAAAACACTGAACCCGATTGCCCTGACCGACATTTTATTCCGCAAAGATCGTCGAGTAGAGCTGTACCTATCTGTTCCTGAAGAGAAACGACTTGAACTGCTGCGTTCAGTTACGCCGCACGTTCGTCGAGATTTATTGACACGTATGCCCGAGGCTGACCTTGTGGCGGCGCTCGAGGCAGCAAGCCCAGACGAAGCCACGGACATGCTCCAAATGTTGAGCAAACGCCGTCGCGAGAAGACGCTCGAGATGCTGAGTGGTGAAGTGAAGGGTGCGCTATCGACGCTGCTTGAATTCGATCCTGAGACTGCGGCTGGCCTCATGACATTGGATTATGTGCAGGCTGACGTTCATGACAAGATCAGCGACGTCGCCAAGAAGTTCCGTCTGCACGAAAAAGCCACCGGTCGCCCGCCGGTGATTGTCGTCATGAATGGTGCGCATCTGTCTGGTTTCTTGCCTGGCCACGAGTTGGCTTTTGCTGAGTCACATGAAACTATTTCGAAATATGTAAAACGAATGCCGCATATCAGTTATGCTGCCGACCATAATGCAGTGAAGCACCTCTTTCGGGCGCATCCCCACAACAAGGTTGCAGTGCTGAACGATAATGGAAGCATCCTGGGCATTATCTATTCCGACGACGTCCTGAAGTTGACGCAGGAACAATCGAGCTCTTCGCTGTATGATTTTGCCGGCGTGAGTGCGGAAGAGACTGTGACCGACCCGATCAGCAGGAAGGTGCGTCTGCGCTATAAGTGGCTGATTATCAACCTGGCGACGGCCTTTCTGGCGTCCTTTACGGTTGGTCAGTTCGAGGACGTACTGTCTAAGTTTGTCCTGCTGGCGGTTTACATGCCGATCGTTGCCGGTATGGGTGGTAACGCTGCCACGCAGACACTGGCTATCATGGTGCGCGGTATCGCGCTGAAGCAGATTACGCTCAAGACGGCTTTTCGTACGCTGCGCAATGAGGTTGGCGCGGGCCTGGTGAACGGACTTATTAACGGCATTCTGGTGGCGACCGTGGTGATTGTTATGAACCATGATCTTAAGATCGCAATTATTCTGGCCTTGGCGATGATCACCAACCTGTTAGTGGCTGGATTCTTCGGCACATTAGTACCGCTGATTATGTCCAAGCTGGGTAAGGATCCGGCGACATCGGCCACGATTTTCATTACGACGGCCACGGACGTTCTGGGTTTCCTGGCATTTCTCGGTCTCGCGACCCTCATTTTGCAATAAATTTCGTATAGATTAAATTACTACATTTTCTCTGTAAAACCCCTTGCCAATGCATTACGCTTATGATTGACGTGGCTACCAAGGTTTGATAGATTTGTCTTTGTGTTTGCCGCGTAGCGAACGGCCGCGAATAGTAAACAAGGAGTATATCCTACTATGCCCATTGACATTCGCAAGGTTCCTTCGAGAACTAAGCGTATAGAGGTGGAAATCGTTCCCGCCGAGTGGCAACTATACATAGCCCACTAGTACAAAAAGAACTCAGGTCCGCCTGAGTTCTTTTGATTAAGAAACAGCTTGCTTATTGTGCGGTTGGGAGTTTGATGCCGGCTTTCTTGAACTCTTCTTCGATGAGCTGGCTGAGTTTGTCTTTGTCGAAGGTGACTTCTTGGGAGACTTTCTGGCCGTTCAACATCAGGGTTGGGGTGGAGGTGTAGCCAAATTTACGAGCCGTCGAACGGTCGCGGTTGATCTTGTCGGTTACCTCTTGGCTGGTCAGGTCGGACTTGAACTTGGCTGTGTCGAGGCCGAGCTGTGTCGCGTAAGCTTCGAATGTTTTGGTGCGGTCGGCGGCTGA
>Ga0247769_1000008_pt1 | contig 40335 bp, 20 predicted proteins | sample UWRJL166409R6_FD_179942 | JGI IMG/M metagenome (GOLD analysis project Ga0247769, IMG submission 179942) | Plant litter microbial communities from Arlington Agricultural Research Station in Wisconsin, United States - UWRJ-L166-409R-6 | ecosystem: Environmental > Terrestrial > Plant litter >... | reverse complement strand
TTCCTGCATTCTTTTTGCTATTTCAGCATCTCTTTCTACCTGATATTCCTCTTTTTCTAATGCATCTTTAGTTTTTTCTAATTCATCTTTAGTTTTTTCTGTTTGGCTATATTCTTCAGGGAACATTCTTCTTAAGTCCTCTTCTGTAGCTTTACCTTTTCCTTTTCCTTCGTATGGGGTTTTATTTTCTTCAATTGGGTTTTTATTTTCTTCAATTGGGTTTTTATTAGGATCTTCGTAACCAGATAGTGTTTTTTCAGAGTCCATACGTTTCTGTTCCATTTCAAAGTCCATACGTTCCTGTACCTGCAATCTTTTTGCTATTTCAAAGTCCATACGTTCTTGTTCCTCTTCCTGCATTCTTTTTGCTATTTCAGCATCTCTTTCTACCTGATATTCCTCTTTTTCTAATGCATCTTTAGTTTTTTCTAATTCATCTTTAGTTTTTTCTGTTTGGCTATATTCTTCAGGGAACATTCTTCTTAAGTCCTCTTCTGTAGCTTTACCTTTTCCTTTTCCTTCATATGGTTTTTTTTGATCATCTTCACCACTAGAACCAGGGAAACCTGATTGTAGTGGTAAATTAGTAAAGTAATGAGGTTTAGGTATGTCAAATAAACCCCATTCTAAGTATAAAGTCTTTAAAATTTTAGTGATTGAATTATTATATAATAAGATAGCACCTATTATAATAAAAAGTATAATTAAAGAATATAGCTCTATCAATAGATTACTTTTTACTAATATTATATACTCCCAAACATTATTAGTAAAAAAAAAGGGTAAAAATAAAAAAAGTAAACCCTCATATGAAATTAAAGTTGCAATAAAAAAAATAAGAATTATTGCTTTTGAGCACAAAATAGATTTATCTCGATTTAAAATAATTGAATTTGATAATAATAATAAGGATGTTATAACTAACATATAAGCCAGGAGAGAAATTCGAATTCCCACTATTAATGCATGAAATTAATGTTCTGCCAATTGAACTATCCTGGCAAACTTTTTAAAAGGAGAACCATAATTATTCACCTTAAAAAGTAAAAATAGAGTAGTAAATTGGAGAACCTTAATTATTCACCTTAATAAGTAAAAATAGAATAGTTAATTGGAGAACCTTAATTATTCACCTTAAAAAGTAAAAATAGAGTAGTTAATTGGAGAAAGGAAAGATAAAAATAAGACATATAAAATAAGGCATATAAAATAGTAGTAATAAATACTACTACTAGAAGAAACTCTTTTAGAAAATATACTAATAGAGACTCTATAAGCCCAGGGAGGATACCCTGAATTGAACAGGGAACTTACTGTTCCACATACAGTTGTTCTACCGATTGAACTATATCCACCTTAAAGTTATTCTATGTAGGGGTGATTCGAACACCCATAGCTAAACATCAAAAATTCATGACTTACCATTAGTCTACTACATATTAAAAATAGTTATTTTATGGTTATTATATATATATATTTATAAAAAAAAGTATACATATACTACTATAAAAAAAAGTATACATTATTAAATAATAATAAATTAATACTACTATGGGTAATAAGACTCGAACTTATACGAATATACTTCACCCCGTCCTAAGCGGGATCTGTCTACCAATTTCAGCATACCCATTCTTTTTTTATCAGGCTCTTAACCTAATTAGATGTATTATTGATTTAACCTTAACTAAAAAACTATTAACTAGAAAACTATTAACTATTAACTAGAAAACTATTAACTAGAAAACTATTAGCTAAAAACCCTTAAAAATACTAAGTTATACTATCTAAATTATGATATCTAAATATAGGATATATACATTAAGATATTTAAATTAAATATAGTATTAGCTGTCCATAAAAAAGGTTACCTATAAAATATGCTATTTAGGGAATAGAGACTAAGTAAAAGAAAATATTCTATTCTATTACTATTTGTTTTTATGCTTTTTTGAGTTGAGAAAAAAACATACTACCTTTAAATATAGTTCATTAAAGCTATGACAATCTATTATGCCCAAGATAAGATTTGAACTTATAACCTAAACACCTTCAAAGTTTCGCTCTACCAATTGAGCTACCTGGGCTTTTTTTATCTTACATATTAAATTACCCCTTGTTTATATATAACTAATATAATATATCTATAAAAACAGCTTCACTCATTTTATACATTCTACTAACTCATTTACTACTAATTCATTTACTACTAATTCATTCACTAATTTTAAAAAAAATTAGCAGCTTTTACATTATGATTAAAAAGGTTTTTACTTATTTGTTTACCTGTAAACTAGTTTACAGGTAAATACAGATGAAATTAAGAATAACGTTTTTACTAAATTAAATAACAAAGTAAATAACAAATTGAATAATAAATTAAATAACAAAGTAAATAACAAATTGAATAATAAATTAAATAACAAAGTAAATAACAAATTGAATAATAAATTGAATAATAAATTGAATAATAAATACAAAACAATTAAGTTTAAACCAACTTTTTTTCATAAATCCCTATAAGAAAAAAAATCTTATTTGCAAAAGCATCTTTGTATTATTTTACATAATTATAAATGAGTAATAATTTGATATTTAATTTTAACCTTGGAGATATTAGGACTCGATCCTAAAATAACGATATGCAAAATCGCAGTTTTACCAATTAAACTATACCCCCTTAATTATATAAACTTTTTTTTTAATGAGCCCAAACGGGGATCGAACCCGCGCATTTAACAGTGAAAATGTTACGTCTTAACCACTTGACTATTGGGCCTTATAAACTATATAAAAGTTTAAATTTATAGCTTTCTTTACATATTCCTTTTGTAATAAAAATAATAGAAACACAGGTTTTTAAACAAAAGATATGAGTAAAAATCCATAGTAATGTAAAACTAAAACCATATAAAGTTCATATATATGTAAAACTGAAAATATCCGAAGAACGACTTGAACGTTCACGACATACTGTCAACAAAGCTTAAATTTGTCCTGTCTACCAATTCCAGCACTCGGATTTTTATTTTCTAGATAAAAAAAAATTTTTTTTATCTTTATCTTTATAAAAATAAATTAAAAGATTAATGAGTCAAATAAATTAAAATAGTTATAAGTAAAATAGATTAAAAGATTTATGAGTAAAATAGATTAAAAGATTTATGAGTCTAATCTGCCTATTTCTAAAAACTTATATTTATAGCTAATAATCCTATTCCTCTAAGGCCAGAATGATTCGAACACTCATCTGAGCTATTATGAGCAGCTTGCTTTACCTATTAAGCTATAGCCTTATGCTAAGCGGACAGAGGATTTGCACCCCTAATTACTGGACATGAGCCAGTCATGTTACTATTACATTAATCCGCATTCCTTTAATCACTATAATAGCCCAGTACGAGAATTGCACTCATATCTTCCGATTACAAAACGGGTGCATTACTATTATGCAAACCAGGCTACATTGCATTTTTTTTTTAATGATAAGTATCTTATTTAGTTTTTGAAAAACCATAATTATTAACTAGCCTCATCTTATTAAATTGACTAGTTCCAAAAATTAGTACTTTATACCTTAGAACATTAAAGCCCTTAAAGCCAAAGCCTATCATCCATTGCAAAAGGTTACCTTTTCAAAAAAATCCAAGGAATAATTACAGTCTACTATGTTATAATTAACATATGTGCGGATCGTAGTGTTCTACTACGTTTCTAAGAGTATCTTAAGGTAAGTTTCGTGCCTAGATGCATTCAGCACTTATCTTAACTAACATAGCTTTCCTGCCATGCCTATACTATGAATACATACTTGAGTTTTAAATTTTACTTAAACTTAGCATTACCCATAAATAATTATTTAAAATAGGAAATCAATTTTCACAAATTAATATAAATTATACCCTTTAATAAAGAGAACCTATTTCTCATTATTATTTTCGTGTTAATATTAAGCATATAAACAACAGGTAAACCATAGGTTACCATACCCAACTCCTTTCGTACGAAGGGGCTATCCTTATTTTACTCTACTTTCCTCTAGAAGATAGAAACCATACTGTCTCACGACGTATTTAACCCAGCTCGTGTAGCTCTTTAATCGACGAACAGTCGTACCCTTCATGATTCCTGCATTCATGTGGATGAGCCAAGCCGACATCGAGGTGCCAAACTGCGCACTCAATTTGTACTCTCTGGCGCAATTAGCCTGTTATCCCCAGCGTAGCTTTTTCAATAATACAAGACCTTTCCTTACTGCGTCTTGCGGTCTTTATGCCCTGCTTACGCAACTGATAGACGTGTATGTCAAACAGTAAAGCAAGATTAAGCCATTAAACTTTAGAAGTATACATCAATATCATTTTCTTTTTTATGAAAATAACTAATAGTATTATAGTTACTAATTAATACTATATATACACCTATTTTCCATATAGGTAAAATCTTACTTAGTTTAAATTGTTTTAGTTCTACCCCAAATAGAAATGTAACTGAATTGGTTATAGATACTTTTAAAAGTATTTCTTTAAGAAATAACTCACATAAAAAGTAAATATAAAAAATAACAAACTAACTAAATTATAAAAATAACAAACTAAAAATTTAAAATTAAAAATTAAAAATTAAAAAAGCAACAAACTAAAATTAGTTTAAAAATATATAAAACAATTATTAACTAATAGCCCTATATATTTTTTGTGTTGCATATTACGAAAAGTAAATTTGGATACTCCCAGGTACTCTTTATGGGATCTGTGCCCCGCATAAACCATCTGCCAGTCATTGTCTCCTGAGATTTATCTCCTTTTATGGATTACTTCCGACGTCCGTAAACAATATAAATGTAAACGTATTCAGCTGATATAACAACCAAAGTAAAGGTGTTTCAATTATGTACACAACTACCTTATTCACTAAGACCTGTTCCGTTATACCCCATAACTGGTAACAGTAAAGCTGCATGGGGTCTTCTCGTCTATCTAGAGATAGGCAGTATCTTCACTGCCATTCCAATTTCACTGAGCCAATCATTGAGACAGCTGTTGCATCGTGAGATCATTCATGCGCGACATCATTTAAATGCCAAGGTATTTCGCTACCTTAGGACCCTCATAGGTAAGGCCGCCATTAAATGGGGATTCCTTCAAAACCTAACCGGTTAAGGTTAAGAAAATCTGTTGACCAGCCATCATCGGGCAGATAGCGCACTCTATACATTGATTTACATCTTACGCAAAGTGCTGTGTTTTAATTAAACAGTCGTGCAACACCATTTTATGTCTCCTCTTCCTAACCTGATATTACTCAGTAGGAATGGCACACCTTCTCCCTCAGTTACGGTGTCAATTTGCCGAGTTCCTTAATGATTGTTAGCTCAATCGCCTTCGTATTCTCTACTAGCTTACTTGTGGTAGTTTTTAGGTACGGTTTTTTTAATTAAGAAAGCCATGGACATAGTCCAAGGGTAACAACCTTACGGTTATTGTTTCTTAACAATTATGTGCTTTTCCAGAACATTTTACTCTAGCTTTATGTTGTCCCACATAATTTACTCATCATTTTTTCCTTTAGGTTTGATTTAGAGACCGATTTCTTTTATTCCATAAGCTTAAGGCGAGAGATATCTCTTTTTCGTTACTCATGTCAGCATTCTCACTTGGGATATATTTTTGGAAAACCCGGTTTGTTTTCTTACAAGCAAATTACAACACTCTATGTAATTATGGAAATAGGCATATTTTTCTATGAGTTAAACTGACATTAAAAATTAATTTCAATTTTACACTATTTCTAATCCTATGTACCCAATGTTCCGCTACCCCATAAATAATACATGGACAATGTCCACGTATGGTTAGTAGTAACTATTGTTTAACCTACTAATATTATGGACAAGGTTTCGGTGTTTTGTTTAGATCCGTTATATCTTCGGCGCTTTTAACTATTTTGGTTAATTACTAACCTTTGAACCAGTGCTCTGTTACGAGGTCTTTAAAAAATGGCCGCTTCTAAGCCTATTTCCTGGTTGTATAGTTTAACTACTTCCTTACTTTCACTTAACAAAAACTTTGGAACCTTAAACACTTGTTCTGGGCTGTTTCCCTTTTGACATACAACCTTATCGTTAAATGTCTGATAGTTCAACATTCATCATTGCCCTTCCGAGAGCAAATACTCGCGAATAGAGTCTTCACGACCCCCCCATATGCACAGGGCATTAGTACCCCTAAAAAGGGGTAGGAGCCCCTAAAGGGACTCTACTACAACCCAAGAAATGATACTAATGCACAATTGTCCGAGATCACAGTTCTGTACCTGCTATGATGTAATTAAAACTACATACTTACATATGTTTCGCGGAAAACCAGCTATAGTAGTCAGGTTTGTCTTTCACTAACTTACCACAGTTCTTTGGATATCTTTACAACGATAACCCATTCGGCCTTTTATAAGCCTGACGATGGTAAGATCACTACTCTTCGGGTCTCTATTTAGATACTTATTCATTACTTACTAATTGGATTATCTAGGCAAATTAATAGTTAATAAGTTTTCTTTTCATCAGGTTCTCATTTACTAAATTTTCATTCAATAAAATAGAATTCCCCAATTTTCATTCACTTCTATTACTATTTGCTTGCATCTAACTAGAACTTGCCGACCCATTATACAAAAGGTACGCTCTTATATGTTTATTAAACTTACCTTGAGCTGCTTATAAGACTACTATTTATCATATTGTTCCTTCACAGTACTATTTCTCTGTTTCTTGTATATTATATTAAGGCTTAGAGGAAGGTTCCCCTTTATTCAAAAAGACTAATCTATTCTACTTGAAGCCTGTTATCTATTTTCATTCACACTACTAATAGAATCTCGTTTGATTTATTTTCCTGAAGTTACTAAGATATTTCAATTCACTTCGTTTTTGAAATGGAAATTTTCCCACAGACCTAATATACAGCTTTATATTCTATAATAGTCTCTTTATATACTTGCCATAATGTTACTTATTAAAAAAGAATATTTTTTAAAGAGATTACAATTATGAAACAATACATTACATATCAAATACATTACTATTAATTTTTATACATAAAAATTAACATTACATATCAGGGTATTATGATTCGAACATAACAATTCCTCAACCCAAATGAGGCGCCTAACCAACCTGGCTCTACCCTGCTTATAGTAAAAATATCATTTAAAAAACATCTTATACTTATATAATATCTTATACTTATATAATACCTTATACTTATATAATATCTTATATTTATAAATGATTACAGAGAATATCCGATTCGAACGGATGTGGTTTTTAAACCAAATAAGTTTCAAGCTTATCACTATAAACCACTCAGTCAATTCTCTATTAGGTTATATATTTACTTTTTTTAGGCTAGGAGTTTTTATAATTAAATAAATATATTTATGGTTAAACAAATATATTTATGGTTAAACAAATATATTTATGGTTAAATAACTTTATTTAGGGGGTGGGTAATATATATATATAGGTCTTATCTCTAGTAAAATATTTTATTAAAATAGATCATTCACCCCTCTCTCACTCAAAGTGCGTACAAGACTTGAACTTGTAAAAACATGTCCGTGGCATGTTATTATACCAATTTAATTAACGCACCTACTGATTCCTCAACGAATTGAACGTCGATCACATCCTTATCAAAAATGCGCTTTACCTATTAAGCTAAGGAACCTTAATTACATAACTAAATTAATTACATAATGAAATTAATTACATAACCAACTTAATTATACAACCAAATTAATTACACAACTAAATTAATCACACAACCAAATTAATAAGATAAACAAATAACAAAAAAGCAATCTTAATAGAAGAATATCTTCTGTATAAGATTTTTTAATTTTTATTAATACAAAATGAAATCATAGTCTAAATAGAGGAATACCATTCTAAATATATGAATACCATTATAAACAACATTCTAAACAGTATTTTAATTATATACAATAAGCATATGTCAATAAACATATATAAAATAAGCATATGTCAATAAACATCTATAAATAAGGATACCCTTAATAAACATATATCTATAAGATATGTCCATAAGAAAAAAGTAATATTTATAGTAACTAAATAAAAAAAAAAGGAGGGGTAATAATAAGAAATAAAAGTATATTCATACTAAATGTAATAATTATTATCTAAATGTATAATATTTATATGATTAAATTAGGTTTTTAAGATTAAAATAGTTTTATAAAACATATTGTTATAATATCATAAATAACCTAAATGTTTATAGCAAGAGCATCCAGACTTGAACTGGAAATTTGAAGTTTGAAGCTTCCTATTTTACCAATTAAACTATACTCTTTTATATAGTAGATTACTATATACTTTACCCAAAAACTGTACTTTTTTTCAAAGCACTATGCTTTTTTATATATTAAATAGACTTTTTAATAGGTTTAGTTATACCATAAAATCCAAATTAAAGTGTATGTAATAGAATTTTACTATTTGGTTCAAAATTCCTTTGTTTTTTTACAGATACATTATTATGTTTACTTAAATAATTTAATTATACTTTAGCTATTTGCATATGAATATAAAAAGATTATTGTTTTCGGAAAAGAGCGGATTCGAACCGCTATGTGTAAAAACACAATATTTAGCAAATATCTTACCCTACCAATGGAGACTTTCCCTTTTTTTTTCGTTATAATGATTTAAATTATTTATACTTTTATCTATAATTTTTAAGTACTTATAATTTTTAAGTATTTATAATTTTTAAGTACCTATAATTTTTAATTACTTATAATTTTTAATTATATAACGTTTAATTACCTATCCTTTAAAAAGAATAGTGAAGTTTAAATGTTAAGTATAACTTAACAACTATATAAAATATAAAGTTAACTGCGAGTTAGACCGGACTTGAACCAGCATCTACTTTCGTGACAAGAAAGGCCTTTACCAAATTAAGTTACTAACTCTTTACGGCCAGTCAGGGTCGAACCGACACCAATTGTTCGGAAAACAACAAATCTACCATTAATCCATGGCCGTTTATGTTTTTTATATTTTTTTTAATCTTTTTTTAGAGATATAAAGAGTTTTAATTCTTTTTTTAGAGATATAAAGAGTTTTAATTTTTTTTTCTCTTTACGGCCAGTCGGGGTCGAACCGACATCAAATGTTTGGAAGACAACTGATTTGCCATTAATCCATGGCCGTTTATGTTTAAAGATTTTTTTTAGAGATTCTTTTTTCTCTTTACAGACAACCGGATTCGCACCGATACTATTTGATTGACAAATGGTCTACGTTAACCTATGTCCGCTTATGTTTTTAAGATCTTATTTAATATGTAAAGAATTTTAACTCTTTTTTCTCTTTACGGCCAGTCGGGGTCGAACCGACATCAAATGTTTGGAAGACAACTGATTTGCCATTAATCCATGGCCGTTTATGTTTTTTAGATCTATTTAAGATCTAAGGGATTTGAACCCTTATTATAATGATTAAAAGTCATACGCTTTACCATTAAGCTAAGATCTCATACTTATTTTCATAAGTAGTAAGAAATAAGTGATTCGAACACTTAACCTGCCGTGTGTAAAACGGATGCTCTACCAATTGAGCTAATTTCTTCATTTTTTTTTTAAGGAGTAAATAATAACAATGTTACACTCTTATAAAAATACTTATGTATAAGTATGAAATAGTATAATTATACGAAATAGTATAATTCTAAAAAAGAACTATAGTAAAATTTGACTATAGTTAGAAAATAACTACACTATGAGGTAAGATAAAACTTAATGTGATTTTTTTTTCTTATGATTCTTGTACATTTGTTTGTGGTTTTAAAGTAATAACTATACAACCTACCATTGCTAATAATAATATAATAGAAGTGATTATTAATCATATAGAATAATTACCATATAATATATTACCTATACTTGTAATATGAGAAGTTTCTGCTAAATACCCATCTCATGATACAGATGTTACATTCATTAAATTTTTTATTTCAGTAAAATTATAGAATAAACTACTAGTCGTAAACATATAAGGTAAAATATTATTAACACAATAGTTAAAAATACTACCTAATAATATAGCTAAAGGTATACTGTTTATACTATCTATTGATAATTCAGATATTCTAACATTTATTAACATTAGTATAAATAAAAATAATATAGATACAGCTCCTATATAAACTAATAAGTAAGATAGCCCCATAAAGTTTAATCCTGTTAAAATTAAATAAGCAGATATAGATAAAAATAAACCTATTAAAAATAAAACAGACACAATAGGATTTTTACTGATAATAACAAATACCCCTAATAATATTGCAATTATATACAGTAAGTTTAAACTATAAACACTATAACCATTAAATGTAATTTCATTAAGTATATACAACATATAAAATGGGAACTTACCAGTTTTCATGACTATTCCTATTGTATACTTAGTATAGTACTATTATATTTATTATATTCTATCTATTATATTTCTACTCTAAATATTACATTACTATTCTAACTAGCACTAGCAAATAGAATAGCTTTATAGAATAGATTTATAGAATAGATATATAGAATATATTTATAGAATAGGTATATAAAGTAATAAAAAAAAAAGAATAAATGTTTGAAAATACTAAATGAAAATTACGAAAAAAATAAACAGATAGAGAATATTCTAAATTATGTAAAAAAGCCCTTAGCCCTTAAAATGAATCGAACATTTATCAGAATATTAACAGTATTCTGCTCTACCGTTGAGCTATAAAGGCTATTTACTGTCACAATATAGTCTATGTAGTATCTAACTATAAATTTACTTATAAAATATTTAGGAGACAAGAGATTCGAACTCTTAAAAGTATAACACTATTGAGTTTACAGCTCAACCCTTCTTACCAATAAAGGAAGTCTCCTTTACTATATAAAATTTATAATTAAGAAGGGTTAACTAAAAAAATATTAAAATAACAACATAAACAATATGTGAACCTGTCTATGGACTCGAACCTTATAAATATAAAATATTTATGCTCCCTGCACAGGTTTTTTTGTGTATTGTTAATATTTATTAATCCCGGGCTAGTTCCCCAACCCGAACCGTATTTCGACTTAACACCAATCAGAGCCACGCATACGAAGATTTCTCTGTCAAAAGATCTAAACCTATTCATTTAGAATACCAAGCAACAGCCACCAAACTTATTGCATAAACTCCTTTCAGCGCCTGACGAGTGGTTAGTACCTATCTGAGATAAGATTCACCGTGATGTGATTACTCACGATTACTAGTAATTCCTTTTTCATGTAGTCGAATTTCAGACTACAATCCATACTTTAACCTGTTTTAAGGATTAGCTCCAATTCGCATTATTGCATCCCTTTGTAAAGGCAAATGTGGCACGTCTATAGCCCACAATATTAAGGCCATGATGACTTGTCTTAGTCCCTGTTATCACATCCAATTGTTATGCGGAGAGCTGCCTTATTATACTAAATAAAACAAGGGTTTACGTTAATTTAATGGACCTAACCAAATCTCACGACATTAACTGAAGACAGCCATGCAACGCATGTGGTCTAAACCTTAGGTTTACATACAAAGTAAACCTTTTTTTTAGGTCATTCAAATTGTGGTAAGGTTATTCGAGGATCATCGAATTAAATAACATACTTCACTACTGGTTTCAGAAACGGTCTAATGATTTCAGTTCCTGCGTTGCCACATTACTCTTGAGGTGGAGTGCTTCCACTTTCATTTATAGTTCAACCTAAAGCTAACCTATGGCACTCATCATTGTCTGCCCAGGCTACGGGGGTATCTAATCCTCTTCACTGTCTGAGCCTTCGTCCCTCAACGTCAGTTATAGTACTTATCTAGGTAAGCTTAACTATGCTAAACTTATCCTTTATATCTTTTGACATATTTTTTCTGATATAAAATTTTCGCCAGATACTTCTATTCTAGCAAATAGAAAATTTTCAACTAAGTACTTTGTACATAAAGGTTTGCCTTCGCCGTTATCCGTCCTATTAGTATTAAAGGATTTCATCTCTACTCTAATAATTCTGACATCTACCTCTCACATATCAAACTCAAGTGTATCAGGTACTTATCTTTAAGCCTTTGTACACCGTCTAGGTACCCTATATACCTGTTAAAGATGACTAACACTCGTCTCCCTTGTCTTACCGCGGCTGCTGGCACAAGATTTTGCCGAGACCTATGGATATTAAGTTTTCATTATAAGCTTAATCCAGAATTTTATAAGACCTAGTCAAGCAAGTTAATAAACCATTTGTATTAACTCTCATTCCTGCAAGTTGCTGGTTCAGCCGTTAGGCCATTGACCAATATCCCTCACTGCTGTACTAACGCACTGGGGTTTTTTCAGACCCAGTGTGGTCAATAGACCTCTCAGTCTTGACTACGGAAATAAGCTAAATATGCCATTACCATACCTACCACTTATCCGATGGTAATTAATAATCAACTAAGAGCGAAATACTTTTTCTTTGATAAACATAGTTTATTATAACTAAATAATAACTTGTTAGTATAAGGGATTATTTTGCCTTACTCTTAGGTAGCCATAATACCTATTACTCACCTGTACACCACTTCAATATACATAATTTTTACAAATTAAATATTGACGTTCGATTAGCATGTGTCAAGCATTTACATAGCATTCAGTCAGAGCCATCATCAAACTCAAATAAAAAAAAATTTAAAAAAAAGAACAATAAATGTTTTTGTTCTTATCCAAGATTCGAACTTAGATTTAGATATTAGAAGTATCTTGTTCTGCCTTTGAACTAATAAGAATTCTCTTATAATAATCCATTAGGTAAGGATACGTATTTATATCTAAATTACTAAATATGTGATTTTTTAGAAAAAAAAAATTACAGGAATAGGTTGTATTTCTACATCCAAGGATGGATATTACATCCAAATCATTACTATTAATTTTTATGTACTTTTTTTGTAATCGTTATAAAAAATAACGGTATCCAATTTTACAGGGAAATAAAATTTATTGAAATTAGAATAAAAATCAACTATTCCTAAAATAGTTTATTGTAACAACTTCTTACTGTTAAATGGAGCTAACTTCTTCTTTTGATGTGGTTTCAATGCATCTAACATCTCAAAAGGATGTTTGGTATTAGTATCTATAATAAGATCCTGTTCAACACCCTTAAAATGAATATAATTCAACACATCTTTATTGATCTTGAAAGGCATAGAAGAGATATTATTTACCATATCATATATATTATTATTATCTTTAGATACCAAGGATGAAAGAGAATATCTCTCTTTGTCTATAAATAATTCCTCTTTATATTTATCATCATTAAGAAGATACCCTCCTAATTTATCCTATTTTGATGGCTACAGGAAGTAATACATAATCCCTATTACTCTCAGAGTTTTCATGTGTATAAACTCGTAAAAAATTTAGTAAACATAAATTAAATAGAAATTCCTCTGTTAAATACTGAATAATAACCTATAACTTTTTTGCTTGATAAAGTCTATATGATTTAAATAACATATATAATAAAGGATATGAAGGAGTTGAACCTTATATTTATGATCTGCAATCAAAATGCATAGCCCTATGCAACATATCCCTTTTTTTATAAATAGGGTAAAAATAAATAACAAGGATAAACAAAAAGATAACTTTTTTTTTACCTTTTAACAAGCATAGATAAAAGATAAATTTGTTAACCTTTTAACTATTATAAATAAAAAAAATAATATTTTTTTCCTTTTAAGAATGATATATAACATAATTTTATTTACTTACCCTTTAATATAAATCTATTTAAATATAAACAGATTAAGTTTATGATCAGACTACGTTTATGATCATATTACGTTTATGATCAGTTAAATAAAATGCTGTTTTCTACTTACGTACTAGATACATATATTTTTAATTGTCTATTATCTATAGATTATATATCTATTACATTACTATTTATTAATAGGAAATAAATGGTTACTACTCTTATCCTTTTTCTTTTCCTTTAGCTCTTTATTTTCTTTATTTTCCTTATAATTATGATTTTCATCATTTAAATATAAAAGCGATTCCTCTTTAAAAGATCAATTTACTTTAAAAACTTTAGAATATTCTTCCTTCGTTATGTTTTCACAATAGTCAATATTAGGTGTAGGTCCTACATAAAAAAAATTATCTTGTAAACTAAACTTATAAGGAAATACTGACTTAAGAGTGTTCACATTAAAATCTACACCTAAAGCGGACAATTTCTTGGATAATATAGGATAGCTATTCATAAGCACTAGATTTATTTTATTTTTTGTGATAACACACTTAATACTACCTTTTTTTTTGGGCTTTACTAAAACAAATCTATTTTATCTTCTCCCTAATAGTTTAATAATTACATTCAGTTACATAATTATATTTCTATTTCCCATTAAGAAAATGGGGATTTGTTATACTATTTTAGAATTTCTCTAGCTAAGTAACAAGTCAATTTATCTGATTAAACACTTATTTTGCTAAGAATACAAATATTTATTGTTAAGAATAAAAATATTTATTATTAATAATAAAAATAAATGTTTTTAATCATATGCCACTGTATATAAAAATATATAATGAGGTATAGTAACTTACTAGTTATATATAAGTTATATTATTTTTTATGTCAAAAATAATCAACTATATGGCTAAAATCTTTAAATGCATTTGATTTAATAATAGTTGTACGTCTGAAGTTGTCAAATTGTCAATTTATATCATTAATCATGTTAATGTTTATAGTTAATAAATTTTCAATTTCTGGATTAACCAATTCTTTGGATAGTTTATTATCACTTATATTTTTCACCTGTAATTCCAGATAATCAATTACTAAGTAATAGTCTTGTAAAACTCCTATTAATCAAATCATATCCATCTCTCTTCTAGTTAGTGGTAGACCTTGATTCTGCATTCACTGGTGGTGCCCATACCAGACTATAGTATTAAGTCTTTGAAAAGCAAATTTATCTAAGCTTTCATATGCAGCTTTTCCAGGGTAAGCAATTAAACCAAGATTCTCGATATTTCAGTCTGAATAGTCTTGTACCAAAAATATACGATCTAGATATTTAGGTTTATACTTAGATCCAAGTGAATCTGAATCTTTTAATAAAAAACCGTTTGTAAATTTTTCAATTTTTTTTTCTAATTCTGATTTACCTAAATAATCTTTTGTATTGATACTGTTTTTAGTACTATTAGTTGTTTTTCCTCGTACTGACTTTTAAACCCATTTCTACAAGAGAGTTTTCAAATAAAGTTACACCATACATTAGTAATGTAAAGTATAAAAAGTATCCCAATGCAGAAATTTGACCCATTGCTATAAATGGTGATTCAACGTGTTTTGCTCCTAGTTGCATTAGTATTAAGAAATTAGCAACAAATCAATAGAAAACTATTTTACTTAAAGGTCTAAACTGCATTCCTCTAGATCTACTTACATCTGTTATAGGTAGTAAAAGTAATATAAGAATAGCAGCAAACATAGCAATAACTCCTATTAATTTGTTAGGTATAGATCTTAATATTGCATAGAAAGGAAGAAGATATCACTCTGGAACAATTGCTGCAGGAGTTTGCATTGGATTTGCCATTACATAATTTTCACTATCACCTAATACATTAGGCATAAAGAAAACAAATAAAGATAATATAAATATAAATAAGAATACAGTTATAAGATCTTTAAATATATAGTATGGTGCAAAAGCTACTCTATCGTAATTACCTGAAACACCTAAAGGATTACCAGATCCAGCAGTATCATGTAATACTATTAAATGCATTAGTGCTAAAGCAGCTAATACAAAAGGTAATACAAAGTGTAATGAGAAGAATCTATTTAATGTAGCATTATTTACAGAGAAACCACCTCATATGAACTCAACAATATCTTGTCCTACTCAAGGAATGGCACTCATAAGATTAGTAATAACTGTAGCACCTCATAGAGACATTTGCCCATAAGGTAACACATAACCCAGGAAAGCTGTAGCCATCATTAAAATAAATATAACAGTACCAATAGTTCATACTAGAGTTCTTGGTGCTCTATATGATCCATAGTACATACCTCTTCCTATGTGTAAATAAACTAAAAAGAAAAATGCTGAAGCTGTATTACTATGTAAATAACGAATTAATCATCCATTATTAACATCTCTCATAATGTGTTCAACACTGTTAAATGCTTCTGTTACACTAGGGTTATAATGCATTGCTAAAGTTACACCTGTAATAATTTGTATTATTAAACAAATGGCTAATAAAGAACCAAAATTTCATAAGTAACTTAAGTTTATAGGTTGTGGTGAATCCACTAAGAAAGAATTAGCTAATCTAAAAATGGGATGACTTTTTAATAATCTCATGGTTAATTTATTGTTTAATACTTTTATTTATTTAGTAGTGTTAACTTTATAAAAAGATTAACTAGTTTTAAAAACATATATTTATTAAGATAGCTATACTAAGATAGATTTACTAAGATAGATTTACTAAGATAATATATATATAGGTTTAAGCCAATTACATTAGAGAAGTAACTAGTAAATATGTGTTGTTTTTTTTTTTTCTATTTATAACTAAAAAATTATTTATAAAGAATAAATTCTTTATATAAACATTCTTTTTAATCTGTAAAATTTTATTTATAAAAGATATCTATCTTATAGATTACTATCTATTTTTAGACTCTTATTTTTGTTCTTTTTTTTGCCGACTATTAATAATACTCAAAAATCTATGGCAAAAAGTTTACTTAATAACCTACTAGGAAGATTTGGTATTATGTTGGATAGATAAGCAATTAAATTGGTTGATAATAAAACCTTTAGTAAACTATCTCTAATGTATAAAATTACATCTTACAAAGAGGTTACTGATAATAAAATCTTAGTTAGTTATGTACCTAGATTATATTTTGATGTAATCAATAGTCATAAGTTGGCAAAAAAAAGTAGAAAAGCAAATTATCTAATACTAAGAAAACAGCCAATAATAAAGTTTCTAACAGTAGTATTATAATTTTAAGGAAGACTAGATAATGCACTTCTAACAAAAAAAAAAAGGGAAAGTAACCGAAAAAGGTATATAAGGGCTTTACTAAAAAAAACATTTATCTTCTCCCCTTATTCTTGTATACTAGTTACTAAGGATAACTAGTTACTAATGATAATTCTTCATACTAGTAACTAAGTAGTATTAAAAATATACAAGAATATTTTCCATTTCAAGCAAAGATAAATGGAGATTCATTATCCTATTGAAAAAGGATAACGGTTTAAATAAAAAGATTCGTTATATTAAATTAAAAGGGCTAAAATTTAGGAGGCTAACCTTTAGAAGTACTAAAATTTAGACTCATCCCACTCATTTTAGTTAACTATAAAATAATATTTCTAATAGTAATTAACCTTATAATAAAGGTATATTACAAGGTATAATATCAAAACTATATAAAATACAAGGGACTAATATAATAAATGCAATAACTATTGGTAATAAAACAGTTCAACAATAAGACATTAATTGGTCATAACGTATTCTAGGGAAAGAAGCTCTTACTCATATAAAAACAAAAATCATTATACAAGATTTAATCCCTATAACTAAACCATTTACTAATGTCACTATCACTGTACTATAGTTATCAAAGTCAATAACATTAAAATTAGATTCATTCTCAGTTAGATACATATAACTATCACCTGCTATATTTAGTATGAATAATAAATATGGGTACAGGAAAAAGTTAAAATCAAAAAGATAACCACCTAAAAATAAAATACTATTTAAAATACAAATAAGTACAATACTAGCATATTCAGCTAAAAAGAAAAATACAAATATAACTGCTGAATGTTCAGTCATAAATCCACTAACTAATTCTGACTCAGCCTCTGCTAAATCAAAAGGGGCTCTATTTGTTTCTGCTACGGATCCTATAAAAAACACAAGGAATATAGGAAATAAAGGTATTATAGATCATATAGATCTTTGAGCTTCTATAATAACAGTTATATCTAAACTACCTGCTAATAAAACTACAAGAAGAATTGCAGAACTTAAGATTAATTCATAACTAATTAATTGAGCAGTACTTCTTAAAGATCCTAAGAATGCATATTTAGAATTAGCAGATCATCCTGCTAATAGTATACCATATGTAGCCAACGAAGACATAGCTAAAAGGTATAATATACCAAGATTATAATCTAGTATCATTAAACCAGGACCATAAGGTATAACAGCATAACCTAATAAAGAAAAGATTAACGTTATAATAGGACCAAGAAAGAATAATAATATATTAGCTTGTGCAGGAGAAACATACTCTTTTAATAAAAGTTTTAGGGCATCTGCAAATGCTTGTAGAAGACCATATCAACCCACAGCATTAGGCCCTAATCTTCTTTGCATACTAGCCATTGTTTTTCTTTCTGCAATAGTTATAAAAGCTACTGTTAATAATACAGGTACAGTTATGGCCAACACTTCGAGAACAGACATGATTGTTGATAAATATAACATAGTTTACTAAATATAAATTATTATAAAATAACACAATAATGGTATATTAAAAAATAATGTAAACATATAGAATTTTAATAGTTTAGTATAATTAGGAAGGAGATATATGGTTTAAATCATATTTTATACTTATAAGAAATTCAAGTTAAATACTATTGTAAGGGGCTTTACTACTCATAAGTATCTTCTCCCATTATTTCTATATAATTATATAAACAATATATTAGATAATTATAATAGAACTTTCCTATTAAATAGGGATTTATTAAAACGATTTGTAACACAAATTATTTTTATAATAAGTTAACCATTAGAGTACAATATAAATTACTTATTAAGATTTTATATTCCTTATAATAAGGATGTTACTATAAAAAACTATTAGAGATTAAATGTTTATGAATAATATTAAAAATCTAACAAGTATACATATAAAATATAACAAAGTAATTTTTTTTTACTTATGTACGTCTTCTTTTTGAAACATCCAGGTTTATTCTTTCTCCTGTAGCAAGTTTTTGAATCATGTCATTTGTAATAGCTTTTCCCTCACGGTTCCCACCTGTAATATTTGCCAATTCAAAAAATCTTGCACGTATTGTACTAGAAAAACCAAGACCATTAATTTTAAACCCCTGTTTACCACTTATAGTAAACGCCCCATTTGCCACAGGTAACTCTCTTACCTCTTTAAAAGTATTTTTAGCCGCATCAAGGGCCCTTGCTAGGTGTCTACGAGCTTCAGCCTCATTTCCATATAGTACTAGCTGCTCATCTATTTGTGGAAATATTTGTAGTCTACTATTAGGAGATTGTCTTCCTAAACGTGTACCATTAAACCACGTTTGTTGAGTTTCTAGATATGGAGGTAAGTTAGAATTTAAACCTGTTGGTACTTGAGGATTAGGTTGGGTAGTCCCTGCGGGTACTTGAGGGTTAGGTTGTATAGTCCCTGCGGGTACTTGAGGGTTAGGTTGTATAGTCCCTGCGGGTACTTGAGGGTTAGGTTGGTTAGTCCCTCATCCCTGATAACCGGTCCCAAATCAATAATCTCCAATAGGATTCTGATCATTTCCTCGGTGAGGCCATCATCATAATGTTTTCTTCTAGAAAACTTTTAACAATGAACTTAAATATAGCCAAACCAAGGAAGAAAAAAAAAGCTGAATCTGGATTATTTGTTAGATCCGTCACATTTTCATTAAATAGCATTAGAATCATTACTCTAAATATATATCCCACAAAAACTGTTATAAAAATAGCTGTTAAATTACATATAATAGCTTTTTTAGTCATTTTTTTAAAAGGATTTCTTATACCACTCTCCAGCAACAAATTTGAACTAGATGTGTAAGATTTTACTGAAAATAAAGATAGAGAAATTATTAATCCTAACAGAACAATATTATTGTTAGTATATGTGCTTATTAATATATAACATACTAATCCAACCGTAATATACGCTGCATAATATGTAACTACACCAGTGTTCAATTTAGCTATATTATTACTTATAGTTATAAGTCCTTTCTCTAATCCATAAGGCCCTAAAACCTCTACTGACCCTTTATCTAACACTTTTGTGGTTTGACCCCCTAGTTTTAAAACAAGACCTGTAATGTACTTGTTATAAAATAACTCTATAAAGAAACGTTGATTAAAGAAACTAAATATGTTGTAACCTATTCTTGACAATTTAAAATAAATTAATGTAGTAGATAAATATTCAGATAACAGAATAGAAATTATACTTAATGTAATAGTAAACACTAAAGGTAATAATTTAAATAGTGTAGGTACTCCAAATTCAGTATCCAACATTATCTCATGAGAAGGGTGTATAAATAAAGCATTATCTGCAAAAAATCCTGAACCTAGCCCTATAAACATATCTTTAGTAATAAAACCAAAGAATATAGAAAATACTGCTAAAATCATTAAAGGTAGGCTCATAAAGATATCACCTTCATGGGCTTGTTTATAATTGATTAAAGGTCCATTAGGATTAGTTAAAAATGTTAAATATAACACCTTTACAGAGTATAATGTTGTAAACATTGCCCCTATAGTAGCTACTATATACACTACAGTACTAGAGAAATGAAATTGTCCATATGCAGATTCAAGTATGAAATCTTTTGAGTAAAATCCTGTCATAAACGGGAATGCTACTAAACTTAATGATGCTATAAGCATAACCGAATAGGTAAGCGGTAATAAAGATCTCAATCCTCCATATCTTCTAAAATCTTGATTATCCGCTACAGCATGAATTACTGCCCCAGCTCCTAAGAATAATAGTGCTTTATAGAATGCATGATTAACTAAATGGAATAGTGCTATATTATAAGAAGATAAACCTACAGCTATAACCATCATTCCAAGCTGGCTCATTGTAGAATAAGCTATAACTTTTTTAATATCTTGTTGGAATAGACCAATTAAAGAACTAAATACAGTTGTAATAGCACCTAATCATAGACATAACATTAAAACTGTTGAGCTATATTCAATTAATGGAGATGAACGCATTAATAGATAAACTCCTGCAGTAACCATAGTGGCCGCGTGAATTAATGCTGACACTGGTGTAGGACCCTCCATGGCCATAGGTAACCAAACGTGAAGTCCAACTTGAGAACTTTTTGCCATTGCTCCTATTACTAAACATATACCAATAATAGTTACAATATTTTCATTCATATAAGGAGCTAATGAGAATACAGTAGCATAGTCCAAATTACCAAAAGATCATAGTATGGCAAACATACCTATAGTTAAGAAACAATCACCTACTCTATTTGTTAAGAAGGCTGAAATAGAACTTTGATTTGCTGCTGTCCTAGTAAATCAAAAACAAACTAAAAGATAGGAACAAACCCCAACTCCTTCTCAACCTACAAACATAACTAAATAATTGTTTGCTGTAACTAATACAACCATCATAAATGTGAATAAGCTTAAATAGCTAAAGAATCTTTGTTTATGAGGATCCCCACTCATATAACCAATAGAGTATATATGTACTAAAGAAGAAACAATTAATACAGGTATAAGCATAGAAACAGTTAATGAATCAAAATTGAATGCTCATGATACATTTAATGATTCAGAATCTATTCATCTAAATAATTCAAAAGATAAAGGTAAAGTGTTCAATCCTACTTCAAAGAAAGTTAATACAGCTAATATAGTTGTTACTACAACAGATGCACATGTAAATAATTGAGCTCCCGAGAATCCAGATTTTCTACCAAAAAACCCAGAAACTATCGATCCTAATAGTGGTAAGATAATTATAGCTAAATACATTATTTATATTCTATAGCAATACTTCCTCTTAATCTATAAAAAGCTACTAAAATACCTAAACCTATAGCAGATTCTGCTCCAGCTATAGCGATTATGTAAATAGCATATGTTTGACCTAATATATCATCAAAGCTAAGTGAACTAACCAAAATTAAAAATGTAATAGCTAATAGCATTATTTCAATTGAAATAAGCATTAAGATAATGTTTTTTCTATTTAAAATAAAACCCAAAATTCCAATAGTAAATAAAATTAGTGATAAATTCATGTAAAAAAAAAATAGAATTAATGTCTGTTCACCTTAAGATTTATTATCTAAGATTTGAACTTAGATATAGAAATTGAGTGGGGGGATATTAAAAACGGCATATAAGGTAATATATGTTTTACACATGTTTTATTATAAAAAGAATAATACAGTAAACACACCTTGTTTTTTTTATGGGCTTTACTAAAATTATTTCCCCTTTAGCTTCTCCCAGTTTTCCCTAGATATAAGGTTTCCCTAGAGATAAGGTTTCCCTAGAAATAAGGTTTCCCTAGAGATAAGGTTTCCCTCTTTATGAGAATTTCCCTATATATAAGTGATATGTTATACTTATATATTAAAAATAATAAGCAAAACATGTTAACTATAAATTAGTTAAGGTAGCTGATTATAACCTAGAAGCACATATATCTTTAATGATACATAAAATCACTAATTAGATTACTAACTGCTGAAGGACACATATAGTTAGTGTAATTCTAATGCATCTTTTATATATGAACATGATAAAACCACAAAAACTTGAGCCTGTATGAATGCTATAGCTAATTCTAACCCAGAGAAAGCTATAATAAATGACAATGGTAATAACCCTAAGAAAAAGAAGATTATACCTGAACTCATTATATTGTATGTAAATCCACTCAGTATATTTAATAACATATGACCACTAAGTATATTTGCTGCTAATCTTAATCCTAAAGATACATTACGAGCAAGATATGATATAGTTTCAATTATAACTAAAAGAGGTAATAATCCTAAAGGACAACCTGCTGGAACAAATAAAGAAAAGAATTTTAACCCATGATCTTTAAATCCTAATACTGTTGCACCTAATACCACAGTGAAACTAAGTGAAAATGTTAATATAAAATGAGATGTTGATGCAAAACTATAAGGTACCATACCTATAAGATTATTTATTAAAATGAAAATAAATAATGCATACATAAATGGGAAATAAACTTGTCCTCCTTTATTATTTATTTGGTTTATTACTATACTGTGTATAGTAGCATATAATGTTTCTTGGCTTAAAGATCATTTATTTGGAGTAATTCTTGTGTGATTTGTAGCTAAAATGCTTAAGTAAAATGCTAAAAATGCAGCTATTGTCATATAGAATCCTATGTTTGTTATAGATAAATTCATATTTCCTAATAAAGGTGTATCAATACTAAACAGATTTCTTATTTCAAATTGGTCAAGGGGACTTATAATATTATTAAAGTAAATATTAAACATAAAAAAGTTATTTTTTAATTACTACAAGTATAGAATTAACTATAAATAGCAATGTACCAAAGAAAGATTACTTATTTTTTAGTAATAGTTAGTTACGAATAGCTCGCTATTCTATTCACTAATACCTACTTTTGTAGGTATTACTACTTTTTTTTTCTTATATTTTTTTAGTTAACAACTATATACAATATACTAATAACTATATTGTAAAGTAAGATTAGTGTACAATTGTATAGTAATATTAGTATAATATTAGATCATACAAATTAATGTAGGCTTATGTGATAAAATCAGGGTGGTAAAATTAGGGTGGTATAATATAGGTGGTAAAATTTGGGTGGAAATATATGGCTGGTAAATATGGGTGGTAAAATTTATGTACTATTTCTAGCAAAGGTTTATATAAATAATACTTAAAAAAAAAAGAATAGTTAATAGAGATAATAGTTAATAAGATAACAATTAACACTACTTTTATAGGTGTATATTACTTGGATAGAAATAAGCCGATTCTTGTCATGTAAGATTTAACTAAAAAAAGATTTATAGGGCCCCCAATCTCATAAATAGAATAAGACACTAAAGTTATTATTCTTTATATTTTCTTTGCATACCCAAGCTTGTACCTCGCTTTTAAAAGCTATATTAAAATCCCGGACTTCCCTATTCTATTTTATACATAAAGGTTTCATATATATTTTTTTTAATCCTTAAAGTTAATAGAACTTACATTCTGTATCACAAGTTTATACACTAAATTAAGATAGTTAATTACTAACTATATATTTCAATAAAACATAAGTATACTTCTATATAAAATAAGCATAGATACTAAAAATTTTTAATCTACAAAATATATTTTTTGTAGAAATACAAATATACCTACCTATTTATTTTTATGAATATAGTAATTATAATAGATTTTTTTTTTAATTACAAAATATATTTTAAATTATAAATGATATTTTTAACTAAAGATACTTTTTTATTTTAATGATAAATTTAAAAAAAGTACCTCTATGGATTAACTGATAGTTTTTCAATTATACTTTTACACCATAATTATCTTAAGGTAAACAAAAATGTAGTAATAAAAAAGGGAAAGTAACTGAAAAAGGGTAAAAGGATCTTTAAGGGCTTTACTAAAAAAAACATTTATCTTCTCCCCTTATTCTTGTATACTAGTACTAAGGATAACTAGTTACTAATGATAATTCTTTATATTAGTAAGTAAGTAGTACTACTTACTAATACTATTAAAAAAAAGTACAAGAATATTTTTCCATTTCAAATAAAGATAAATGGAGATTCGTTATCCTATTGAACCAGGATAACGGTTTAAATAAAAAGATTCGTTATCCTATTGAACCAGGATAACTGTTTAAACAAAAAGATTCGTTATCCTATTGAACCAAGATAACGGTTTAAATAAAAAGATTCTATAGACCACTATTGTTCCTGTAGTCACGATAAAAACTTTACCAAAGATACAGATTCCACAACAATAGGCATAGAACTGTGTAAGATTCCACAAATTTCTGAACATTGACCATAGAATGTTCCTAATCTGTTAATAAGAACAGAGAATTGATTCAGTCTTCCAGGATATGCATCACATTTTACTCCTAATGCTGGTATTGCAAATGAATGAATAACATCTGCAGCAGTAAGGATAAATCTAGTATGTGTAATTTCAGGAAGAATTACTCTGTTATCTACTTCTAACATTCTTAAACTTCCTTCCTCTAAATCAGATTCTGGAACTAAATAAGAATCAAATTCTACAAAATCTCCATCACTATTTAAGAAATCTGGATATTCATAGCTTCAATATCATTGGTGCAGATTTTAATTAAAATCTTGTCGACTGTACATTAAGCATCAAATAAATTGACACCCACAAGTGACGCAGTCTGTTGCGATAAATAAAAAAGAAAATAAACTATTTACCGACAGTCTTGTATTATTATATAGATATTATTAATAATAATATATTAACTGTTTTCACTCATGTCGCCAGAAAAAGTATAAAACTTTTTTAAAAGAATTTTGTCAAATTCTTAGAAATATATATATTTCTTGACTATCGAATATATGTAAGAGGGGGTTAGAAGAACTTTCATAATATAAAAAACCTAATTGTTTATAAACCTACTTTATAAAGCATAGAGAAATGTAAATAAGGTACTATTAATTCCCTTAAAGTTAGAATAGACGAACTTTTAATATAAATAGAATATCTATCTATATCTTTTAAATATTGAATAGTACAATCAAGATTAAACTTGTTTTTAAGAACTCTAATAAGAAATTCTACTTCTTTAAGTTCAAAATCATTTGTAGCTATTCTTACTCCATATTTAGTTCAGCCTCCGTCATCCATTATTCAAATAGCTAAAGCTAAGGGAGTTAAATAATTTTCTATCTCAGGGTGGATATACTTTTTACCTTTTTTGTAAAACATTTTATGAATCCAGTTAAAGCTTCTAAAAGTGAAAGTATTAAATTCATACCTAAAATGTTCTGTTTTTTTTTCACCTTTTTTTAAAATAATAGTATGTATTCTAGGTTCTAAATTAGAACAATAACCTCTATCACAATAAAATTTATATAATCAAAAGAAGTAGTCTTTATGAATTATACTTTGTCTATAACAAAGTCTTGTACCTTCTACAGACCTACTATTAGCATAGCAATCCCCTAAAAGTGAACCAATAACCACAGAGATAACATCTTGATTATGAGGACCTATTCTAGAAGCAGCTCTTACTCTAGTATGAAAATTCCTTTTAGGTTTATTTATATTATTCTTTCTTTGACCTACAAATAGCAAGGCTAAATAATAGGTATCTTCTATTTTATTTAATATATACGATTTAGGGCCACCATAAAAGAAACCCTCTGCTAATACAGATAATGAAGGATCTGTTACTTCATCCATTAAATATAATAATTTGAAAGAAGGGAAAGCAATTAATACTAAGATTAATGCTGGAGTTATTGTTCAAATTAACTCTATTAGTGTACCATGATTTAGATATTTATTACTAATAGGAGATTTAGAACTATCAAAATTTCTAACGATAGCTGCTTGTATTCATCCTACAGCAAATAATATAGCTACTAAGTAATACATAATATTATCATGTAATTCCACAAGAGCTTCCATTTGTGGACTAGCACTATCTTGGAAGTAAAGTCCTCAAGCTCTAGGGGCATCACACTCAATAACAGTAATAGTACTAAAATAAAATAAAACAACAGATAATGTATAAATAATTGTTTTAATATTTATATATTGTAAAACTCGTGTGCATAGATCTCTAATATAAGACATTATTGGAAGAACGTTTAACGTTGTTAAAAGTAGTAGGCTTTGATTAGCTTGGTTACTTGATAAATCACAATTTGCACACATTATCATTAAACACTTTGGACAAAAAGCAAATTTGTTTGATGTTGCAGTTATTGCAGGATGTGTTACACCATTCACTGGATTAAAATCACAGTTAGGGAACTGTCCCTTTACCATTTCCTGTGCTGACACTGTAATAACTTCTCTAGCTATATGTAGACAATCAGCAGCAGCTGCTACAGCAGCTGCATCGGCTGCCACACCTGAAGGATCCATACTTTGTAATGGCAGACTAGTAAATGCGTGAGGTTTAGGTGGGTTATGTAAAGCTCATTCTAAACCTGGTGCAGTTTTGTCTTTAAGTATACGTAAATAATCACTAAATAATTGAGGAACGGCTCAAGGGTATCCAAAAACAGCTTTACCTTTTACAAGTTGTAAGTATACTATTTGTAAGAATAGTGCAGTAGCAGCAACAGAAATAATTGAACCAATACTACTAATAAAGTTTCAACCTGTGAAAGCATCAGGGTAATCACTTACCCTACGTGGCATACCTTGTAACCCTAAGAAATGTTGAGGGAAAAATGTAATATTAACCCCAGCAAATAACACTCAGAAATGAGCTTTAGAGTATAATAAGTTATAATCTAATCCTAAAATTTTAGGTATTCAGAAATATCACCCACTGAATAATGCAAAAACGGCACCCATACTTAACACGTAGTGGAAATGAGCAACTACGTAGTAAGTATCATGGAAAGCAATATCAAGAGATGCGTTAGCAAGAACAACACCACTTAATCCACCTATTGTAAACATAAATACAAATCCTAATGCAAACAATAATGATGGTATCATCTGTAAGGAACCACCATAACATGTGGCTAATCATGAGAAAATTTTAATTCCTGTAGGTACTGCAATAATTAAAGTTGCAGCTGTGAAATATGCTCTTGTATCAACATCTAAACCAACTGTATACATATGGTGACTTCAAACTACAAAACCTAAAATACCAATAGAACACATAGCATAAACCATACCTAAATACCCAAACACACTTTTATTAGAATTAGATGAAATAACAGTACTTATTATACCAAACCCTGGAATAATTAAAATATAAACCTCAGGATGTCCAAAGAATCAGAAAAGATGTTGGTATAATATAGGGTCACCTCCACCTGCTACTTCAAAGAATGATGTATTTAAATTTCTATCTGTTAATACCATAGTAATTCCACCGGCTAATACAGGTAATGATAATAATAATAAAACAGCTGTAATAACAACTGCTCATGCAAATAATATTAATTTATGTAATCTTATACCAGGACTTCTCATATTAAATGTTGTTGTCATGAAATTCATAGCACCTAGTAAACTAGATATACCAGAAAGGTGTAATCCAAATATAGCTAAATCAACACTTGGACCACTATGACTTTGTATACCTGATAAAGGAGGATATCAATTATGTTGGCAATCTCATTTTATTAAACTATCATTGCACGCAATGTATAAACACATTGTTCGGACTATACCATTATCTTAAAAATAGATTAAACCATTAGTAATAATAAGAATTCTTTTATAGAAAAATTATCAATTTAGAGATAATTATCAAGTTAGAGACAATTCTCAAGTTAGAGACAATTATCAATTTAGAGACAATTATCAATTAGAGACAAGTTTCATTATCCTTTTTTTTTATTTATAGACATCTCTATGTTTAAATTTATAAGTACCTACTACTCGATTATTTTCTAATACTTCAGCTTTATAAAGCACACCGTATTTATTATAGTACTCTGTTTTAATAATTTGTTTTCTGGGTGTACCATTTATATAAATTTCTTTTCAAGTAACTCTAGCTATTTTCCTATTAAAATCGTCATAACTTGTCTCTACTCCTTCCCCATTTTCTCTAATAGTAGTATGAGAATAAGCTTCTTCTCTACCCTCATCACCACTATCATTATAATCATTAGTATTGTTATCATTATAATCATTAGTATTGTTATTATTAGGACCATTATTATTGGGATTATTATTAGGACCATTATTATTAGGACCATTATTATTATTAGGACCATTATTAGGATTATTATTAGGACCGTTATTATTAGGACCATTATTAGGATTATTATTTTCTGGATTCTTCATTTTAAGTAGATGTCCTAATACATTCTTTAATCATAAGTTAACTGTACCAGCTATTATATCTATTAGAATCCCTAATAGCAATATTTCTATAAAATAAAGAACATATATTAAAAACATTTTAGTCATAGGGTAATTATACAATATATTTTTATTATGGCTTAGATAATTAATAATTACATTAATAATGCATAAATAACATAAATATACATAATAGTTAAGAATATATTCTGTTGAAAACCCAGATGGAATAAATAAAATTACAATAGAATAAATAAAAAGCATGCTATAACAAATTTTTTTATAGTTAGATAGTTTGTTAAAAAGATAATTAAATCAATAAAATAGTAGATAATAATTAAAACTACAAAATTCTTTTTTATAATTAGCTAGTTTGTTTACTAAATAATTAAATCAATAAGATAAATTATAATAATTAAAACTAAAAGAATTAAAACTAAAAGAATTTGTTTTAGTGTAATAGTGTTTTTTTGTAGAACAATCCAATAAGGTTACTTTATTAAATGCCCTATTTCTAAGTAAAGGATTGTAATTCATTCAATATTTTTGTACTTTAGTATTTTCAACTCATTTACATTGTAACAATGTATAATTATCACTAGTTTTCTCTATTCCCAAAGATATGCCCACTGAGTTACCAGGCATAAAATGAATTAATCTTAATTTTTTATTAATTTTCAGTAGTGTTTTTCCTATGGAATCTAATTTATCATATTCTCCTTTATATTTATAGGATACAGCTCATATTTTAAATTCAAGACTCCTTATTCCTACTAATATATTATTAAAGAATTTTATCCCATTCTCCACTGCTCTAGAATTTGTACTATTAAAAGTATAATAATTGTATTCTTTTATATAGTTAATAACAGCCGAAATATGTAATACTTTTACTATTTTTTCTAGAATTGTTTTATTCTGTTTTTGCCTTATTCCAAAACCATGAACTATACTATTCATATTTTTATCTTTTGATACTAAATAAAAACTACCCTTTCCTTCTACAAATCCACTCAATCAAGGTTTAGATATAATAGTTAATAATTTATAATGATTTAATGAATAATAATTTCAAGCTAGAAATTCGTAGTTTTCAGAAACAGTATTTAACCTTAAATTAGATAATTCTTTATCTATTTTCACTTTATCCTGATTAGGACTCTCTAGTATATTAAATGCTTCTTTTAGTTTTACATAGTTAAGATACTTACTAGTTAAAAGAGTATATTTATCAAATATAGGAAATATAGTATCTCCTAATTTTTTTCTACCTACTATAGCAATTTGTGCTTTATTATCATTTTTATTGATATTACCTATACCTAAATTAGTTTTAATGTGATATAAAGTTCTTATATTATATATAGAAAGAGCTATTTTATAGGTTAAAATCCAATTATCATTTTGTTTATAAAAACCAAAGGTACCTTCTCCATCCGTAATTCCTACTAATCATTGTTCAAATCACTCTTTTTTATTATTTACAAGATATTCCTTGTTTAGTCTCTGATGAATAACAAAATTTCTCTTTGCTACCCAAGCGTATTGTCCCCTTGTTATAAGCATTTTTACATACGATTTTAATAACAATCATGAGTATCTTATTTCCTTTTTATATTGGGAATATTTACGCAGCGAAAGGAATTTATGCCCTACTGTTTGTTTATTTTGTATTTTTTTATAAAAAAATACAAAATAAACAAATTCAAAAAAGGACCCTACTAGTAGAAAGGACTCCATATTAAGAGTCCATCCTGTACCTACACCATTTTCTATTCCACCAGCAAATAGGAATAGTACAATACTAGGTATTAATGATAAGTAACTAATATTATTAAGTCTAGGGAATCCCATATCAGGACCTCCCAAACCTAATGGAAGTAAGAAATTACCAAAACCTCCTATTAAAGCTGGCATAACCATAAAGAAGATCATTATTATTGCATGAGCAGTAATAATACTATTATATAACTGATTATCAGCAATAAATTGTACACCTGGTCCTGATAACTCTAATCTGATCAATACAGAAAAAGCAGTACCCACAAGACCAGAAAATAAAGCATAAATTAAATATAATACACCAATATCTTTAGCATTTGAAGATAAAAATCATCTTTCAAATCACATACTAATACCAGATTCTCTTATATTCAATGTGTTGTATTTAGAGGTCGAAGATAAAATTAAATTACTCTTAAGCGATTCAAAGAAAATAGTCATAGTTTACCTAAAAATAATGTAGATTACTTAAATCATATAGATTTAAATCAAAAAAGGTATTTTCTTTTTCTCTACAATTTACTATAATTAATCCATAAAAATTATTTTTTAACTATAGATTTAGCTTAATTAGCAACACATATATTTAATATAACAAAATAAAAAATTTTATTTTATTTGTTATATATATTCATGTATTCTACACATTACTATTAATTTTTATTAAAAAGATTCTTTTTTTTTTAGTTTGCTTAAACTTTAAATCTTTATTAAATAACAGATATGTTATTTTATAAAGTACTTCTAATAGATATTACTATAAAAATAAACCAACTAAAGTAAACCAATATTAAAATCAAAACAATAGATTAAAGTACTAACAGAGTAATGTATACCATCAAATATAGGTGCAGGATATATACCAAGAATAACTGTAGGTACAACTAAAGGTAATAACACCATAAACTCTCTTTTATTCAAGTCTGGTATATTCATTGTAAACAGACTTGAATATGATCCCCCAAATGAGATTTTCTGGTACATATATATGGTATAGGCTGCAGAAAATACTATAGAAGAACTAGCAAATACACCAAATAAAGAGGATCTTTCAAATACTCCATATAGTGACAAGAATTCTCCTATGAAATTTAAAGATAAAGGAGCACCACAATTTGCAAGACATAATATAAAGAATAATATGGCAAACAATGGCATAATTTGAGCCATTCCTCTATAAAAAGCAATTAATCTAGTATGGGATCTGTCATATAATATACCACCTGCACAAATAAATAGTCCTGGTGAAACTAGTCCATGTGCTAACCCTAAATTAATACTTCCTTCAATTCCTTGTACACTATTACTGAAAACACCTAAAAGATAAACTGCAGCATGAGAAACTGAACTATAAGCTATAAGTTCTTTAACATCAATTGTTCTTAAAGTACTAAGACTAGCATATACTATAGTAATAACACCTATTAAATAAATTATGTAGGTATATTCCATATAAGCTTTAGGTAGTATAGGTAATATCAATCTTAATATACCATATAAACTTAATTTAAGAACAATAGCAGCTAATATAATACTTCCTCCTAAAGGTGATTCAACATGAGCTTTTAGAAGTCAAGTATTTAAAAATATTGTAGGAGTTTTTACAGCAAAAGCTATAAAAATACCATAGAATAAAAAAAGTTGTGTTAAATATAGGAAATTACCTTTAAAAAGAGTATCAAAATCTGTAGTACTCATTATAGATGACATTGCTAGTATAGATAACAATAAGAATAAAGAACCAAATAATGTATATAAAAATAAATAAAAACTCGCTTTTACTCTATTATCTGATCCAAATATACCAATTAAAATGAATAAAGGTGGTAATATACTTTCAAAAAATATGTAGAAAAGTAAAATATCTAATACTAAGAAAACAGCCAATAATAAAGTTTCTAACAGTAGTATTATAATTAGATACGACTCTACATCTTTTGAAATAGATGTTCAATTTGATAATAAAGATATAGGAATTATTATTGTAGTTAGTAATACAAAATAAATAGATAAACCATCCACACCTAAATAAAAATCAAAATAACTTATTTCGTGATATTCTTGTACAAATTGAAATTGATTTGTACTAAAATCAAATAAAATGAAAATTAGTATAGATATAAATAAATTTAGTACAGATGTACTTAAAGCTATTAATTTAACATTTGTTAATGAAACTCCATTATCCTTGTTAACTAATATTACAAATACACCTAATAAAGGAATTAATAACAAAGATGATAATAACATAGTAAAAAAAAAAATAAATAAAACAGTACCTCTATGGCTTAATTGAAAATTTTTTCAATTATACTTTTACACCATAATTATCTTAAGGTAAACAAAAATGTAGTAATAAAAAAGGGAAAGTAACCGAAAAAGGTATATAAGGGCTTTACTAAAAAAAACATTTATCTTCTCCCCTTATTCTTGTATACTAGTTACTAATTCTTTATACTAGTAACTAAATAGTATTAAAAACATACAAGAATATTTTCCATTCCAAGCAAAGATAAATGGAGATTTGTTATTCCATTATAACAAGTTAATAATAAAAAAAAGTTAATTTTTACATAAAGTCTTGCAACTATTTGAATTAAGAACCCCAGTAGTATATAGATATAAATAATATTAATCATACAACATCAACAAAATGTCAATAAAGTATACCAGCTTCTAAACCTAAATGATGATTATTTGTTAAATGGTATGCTAATAAACGTCATAGACCTACTGCTAAAAAAGCAGTACCTATCATTACGTGTAATCCATGAACTATTCTATATGATAAATATATATAATTTACCCCATCTCTTATAAAAATGGCATAGACTATGTCTTCAATTAAAAAAGTAATAATTGTAGGGTTTTATGGTAAAAAAAAAGAATAACACTTTTTTACCTAGTCGTTGAACCTTTATAAACTGTATCCCATACATAATTAGTAAAAATTCATAGGAATATGTAAATTTATACTTGGCTGCATATTGTATTATATTAAAATTACATTATATTTAAATTACATTATGTTTAAATTATATTATATTACAGATATATATTTAAACTATATTATATTTAAATTATATAATAGTTTCATGCAATTTACCCTATTTTCTATACTATTTACTACAATATAAATTTATTATCTAGTACAATATATAAATTATTTACTTTACTATATATAAATTTTTTATTTTTCACCCTAAAATCATTTTACTTATTACAAAAAATAAAAGTAATACATTAATTATTAGTAGCTCTTGTATTAAACAATATAGGGGCTCTTTGATTAACCCTGTTCCAAAGTAAAAACATGATCCAAAAGCTCCATCTGAAATAGTAAATGATGACACTGAATATTCCACACCCTGTAAACCTGTAAATATAGCTGCTAAAATAATAGTATATAGTAGACCATATAAAGCTTTACCTCTCTTACCATTAATTACAAAATGGTGCCCATAAGTAACAGTAAACCCTGAAGATAGTAAAATTACTGTATTTACTAATGGTAATTCAAAAGGATCAATAGCCTCTATTCCCATAGGAGGTCACATAGCACCTAATTCAACTGCAGGTGAAAGAGCACTATGAAAAAATGTTCAAAAAATAGCTAAGAAAAATAAAGCTTCACTTACTATAAATAAACCAACACCTAGATTTAGCCCTCTTTGTACAGCTAAAGTGTGATTACCTATATAGGTACCCTCTGCTATAATATCTCTAAATCATAATGACATTGATAATATTAAAGATGTAATACTTAAAAGTAAATTATTCTCTGCATAAGCAAAACCATGGAATGATAAAACAGCGGATGTAGTAAGGCTAAGTAAACTAATAGATGTATACAAAGGTCATGGAGAAGGAGATACTAAATGAAAAGGATGTGCTTGAAAATTACTTCTATTTAAATTTAACATACTTATTGTTCTAAATACATAATTCTTTTTTTTTTAGGCATAGGTATAAATGTTTATAATTTATAAGCTAAGTAAATGTATATTATTACCTAATAAGGATCTTTCCCTATTACATAATAAATAATTTATTCTTATTATTTAATACTAAATTAAAGGCAATTTATGAATTAAAATGGTAATTTGTTATACTTTACCTATAAAGGTAAAGTATCTTTTGTATACCTATTTTTTTTATATTTTTTTTATATAAATAAAACTAAATTGATCTGCTTACAAATTCTACTTATAAACATGAAATTTGTAAATTATAAATATGAAACCTGTTATAAGAAAAGAAAAATATTTAACATATTTTTTTTTAATATTGTTGCTAAATTAAATGTTGTTACTAAATTAAATATAGCATACTATAAAGCTGAATCAACAAATAAATGTGGTTTAGGTGTTCCGTTATTATTAATGATTAATGTTTGTTTACTATCAATAGTTAGTGCATTTTTACCCAATTCAAATATAAAACCTAGTGTTAGCAATACAAAAAATATCATCATTATAACTAACCCATAAATATCATTATTATAACCACTTACACTGTAAGGGTATACTAATAATATCTCTAGATCAAATAAAAGGAATAATAAACCAAATATAAAAAATGAAATACTAAATTCTTTTCTGTTTTGACCTAAAAATGAATGAAATCCACATTCAAAGGTACTATCCTTTTCCTGGTAAGGATTATGAGGAGCTAAAAGTAAATTTATGAATAAAAGTAGAACAGATAATATAGGTATAAATATGATGAAAAAAGTTGTACTTGTCATTTATATATTAAAAAGGATCAATGCTAATATATTAGCTATGTTTAATAACTCAGAAGGCATGAATATAAATAATGTTATTATTAATGTGATAATTGAAATAGTTAAACTTAAGGAACTAGATAAAACTATGTTATTAATTTTAATACTTACCTTATTTAAAATAGTGTTTTTTTCAGTTATTAAACCATCTGCATTAAAATTACTTAGTTCATTATTGAACTCATAATCAGGTTTATCAAAGAATATTTGTTTTATTATAGCTAGATAATATACAGCACTTATAACACTAGTTAATATAGCAACTAGTGACATAAATATATAACCATTCTCAATAGCTGCACTTAAAATCATTTGCTTACCAAAAAATCCGATTAGTGGAGGTATACCAGCAAAAGAAAATAAAGTGATAGCTAAACTTAGTGATAATATAGGATTTATATAATAGTAACCTTTTAATTGATCAATAAGTTGAATAGGTGAGTTATTTATATCATGTAGATTGTTGCTATTCTCATTTTCTTCTTTAACATTTTCATTATTATTGCTATTACTTTTTGTAGAACTAACTTTATATACATAACAATATAAAGAATAACCTATAGCAATAATTATCATAAAAGCATTTAAATTAGATACAGAATATTGTAGTAAGTAAAACATAAACGCTTGTGTTGATTCTACTGTATGGATACTTAAACCTAATAGTATAAATCCTACATGGGATATAGTACTAAAAGCATATAATCTTTTTATTCTAGATTGTGTTAATCCTACTATTGTTCCTATTAGTAGAGATAAAAGAGAACTAAGTAATAAACTCATTGTTCAAGAAAATTCTGTATCATATGATTTACTTGTATAATGTACTAATTCTAATAAGAAAATAAAAATAGAAATTTTAGCAATAATTGCTACAAAAGTAGTAACAATTGTTGGTATTGCATCATACACATCAGGACTTCAAAAATGGAATGGGGCAGCTGAAACTTTAAACAAGAATCCTACTGACATAAATAATAAACTTATATGAATATAATAAGATTTATATCAATAAAGCAAGCTAGATAAATTATCTTCATTTATATTTGATATACTAGTAATTATATATAAACTGTCTAAATTAGTAGTACCTGAATTAGCATATAATAAACTAGTACTTAGAAGAATAAAACATGATGATAAACCTCCTAGTAAAAAATACATAAGACCACCTGAAGTAGCGGGTTCTGAATCTCTATATATTGTAGATAACAGATACAATCCATAACTTTGTAATTCAATCGATAAAAAAATAGATACTAAATCGCTTGTAGACATTAAAAAGATACCACCTATGATAATGAAAAGTATAATTAAAGAATATTCTATTATCTTGTATTGTTCTCCCATTTTGTTTACTAATAATGTTTGGTAGTATATAATATTAGTAAAAAGTAATCTATTGATAGAGCTATATTCTTTTACTCATACTTTTCTAGGGTAAAATGAAGTTAATAGTAAGATTACACTACTAATAAGTAAAATAACTATTTGGAACACAGTAGTAGTACTTGTAGTATAAAATAACCCTCCGAAAATACCTATACCTTTACTTAAAAATAAAAAATTTAAATTATCATATGAAATTAAAGTTGCAATAAGCAAAATAGTAATTGTTGTTCTTGAATACAAAATAGATTTATCCCGTCTCAAAGTAATAGAGTTTGATAATAATAATAATAATGATGTTATAACTAACATATAGTACCAGAGAGAGTTGAACTACTCAGTTACCTTTATTACCTTAATTACCCTAATAATTTTAATAAACTCATTTTACACAATCCTTTTTTTTTTGGGCTTTAATCCATAAAGGACCTTCTCCCTTTGTATTATAAATATAGTAACTATATAAATTATAAGTATTCATACATTAAGATATATTACTAATTTATAAGTCAAATTACCCATTTATTAATGGGGATTTGTTGTAATAATACAAGTATAGTGTAACTACTAGTACAAGTATAGTATGACTAGTGCCACTATAAATACAACAAGTAATTTATATTATAAATAACTTATGATATAAATAAGTTATTGTATAAATAACTTAAGATCTAAATAATTTACTACAGTTTAATTTAGTTAAAAACAATTTAAATTCTTTACAAAAAAGTACATAACACAATTATGTATTAGTAACACTAATAAGGGTTATTATTTATGTTATTAGTCTAAAAATAGAATATTATAGAAATAGAGTATTATTATAGAAATATAGTATTGTTTTCCTTAAAAATTTTTAATTAGTGGCTACTTACTCAACCTTTCAATCCAAAAGCTCCATTACGAGTTTTAGAATTTATAAGTGTATACTGTGAATTAGCTTTAACATAACCTCTTAATAAACTTGATGATTTATTGTTAAAAGAAGAACGTATATTTTTTAAACTACCTACGTATCTATATTTAAATACAGCTCTCATAGCAGTTAAACGTCTAGTTAATCTACCTGATGCTTCAAATCTTACACCACTTACTATTTGTTGTTTAATAGTCTTTAAGATATTATTTTTATTCATAGTATCAATAGTATCATCAAATGTTATAAGTGTATGTAAATCAGGTATTTTTACCATTTGTAAAACGGCTCTTCTTAATACACGAACTGCATTGTTATGTCTATCTCTTAATTTTAAAGCTACTGCGGATGAAAAAACATCACTGTTTAAATGGATAGATTTCAATTCAACTAGTTGAATTTCTACCTTTTTATTATAAATTTTTTTTATTAAATTAATTAAACCTAAATTCTTTAATTCTAAAACTAAATTATTAAATTTAGATCTATTAAAGTGAATTAGTTTTGTTAAATCAAATATTGTTTTTTGTAATTTAAAAAGTTTTTTTAAGAATCTTAGATTATATATATATATCTTATAATCATTTTTTTTTTTAATATTTAAATAAAAATATTTTAATAAATTATTATGCATTTTAAAAAAAGTCATTTTTAATTTTTTAAAAACAAAAAAATTTTTTTTTAATAAAAACATAGCTCTATTTTTATAAGGTACTACATACTCTATATCAGCTCCATCTATTGTTTTATCAATCTTTGTGGTTTTTATATTATTTGTAAGTAAAATCAATTTTTTTATATTTCTTAGCATAGATATTTTTTTTTTATTAAATGTATAAAGAATAATAAGAATTTTAGTATTTGTGTGTTTTAATTCAGCTCTACTTACATATATTTTATCTCCAGAATAACGACTCTTATTATGACGTCTACGTTTAAAAAGGATTTTTATTTTAGATAATAACATATTACAATAATAGGAAAATATTTCGTTTAACTTAAAATTATGGCTTATTAATGGTTTAATATAAGATTTATTATAACTATAAATACTACTAAATCACTCTTTACTTGAAGAAGGGTAATAGATAGTGTTTTCATACTCCTCTTTTTCATATCTATTTAAAAGATGAGTATTTTCTTTATCAATCTTGCTTGTGTCTTTATTTAAGGTAGTTTTACTAAGTTTGGTATTATTTAAAGTAGTAACCTCCAAATTGTTAACCTTAAATTTAGTATTATGCGTTGGAGTAGTAGTCTCTATTCCTTTGTAATTTAGAGATCTCTTTTTTGTTTCAAATATATTTAACATGAAATATATTCATAAATTATGTGTATAATAGAATAAAAAAGTCTAACCTTATTTTTTTTTACTATTTGCATAAAAAAAAAAAGAAGACTATATCTGTATAAGAAAAAAACTCAGACTATATCTGTATAAAAAATAACTTTCACTCTAGGTGTATTAAAACCTAATAATCTAAGTAAATTAAAAATAAGGAGTACCATCTAAGGATAAGCCAAAAAAAATAGCTAACCCATAAATAGCTACTACAGTGAGAATTAGTATATAAAATTCAGGAAATTTACTTTTACTTATGAAATCTCCAAGTCAACAGGTAACCTTTATGAAAAACTTAATTCTTTTACAAAAAGTAAATAAAGACCATAATGACATTGGTCCTTTTAAAGCAATAATGAACCCAGCTAACATAACAAGTAGAAATTCTGGTATATTTATAAAGTCTAGTATATTTATAAACCCTAAAAACAAAAATAATCCTAAAAAAGGTATAGCACTTCTAACAGCTAACAACAAATATTTAATTATGAAAAAAATTTTTTTAACCACGCAAAAGAAATTTTTAATGAAATAAGGTACAGAAAAACTGGGAAAAAGAATATTAAAATTTTTTTTGATATCATCCCCATGTGATCTTTTAATCTTTTTATTAGGTCTACTTTCCTCAGAATAGGGTGAATCTGGGTTTGATTTATAGCCTGTTTCTTCTTCATACCCTGATTCTTCTTCATATTCATATTCAGATTCTGATCCATATTCTTCTTCATCAACTTGCTCGGATTCGGGTTCTGCATGATAACGACTTCTATACATATCTTTAAGATCATTAATATCATTATTGATATTCTTGTATAGTTCTTTAAGGTCATCGCATTTTTGATCTAATTCACATTTTTTTTCTATGTTCTGCTCCTTATTAAACTTTTCTTTAGTATTATTATGTTCTACTAAGAATTGCTTAGATCTAGCTTCCAAATCAGAGATTGTTGTTTCAAAATCCATACGTTCCTGCATTCTTTTTGCTATTTCAGCATCTCTTTCTACCTGATATTCCTCTTTTTCTAATGCATCTTTAGTTTTTTCTAATTCATCTTTAGTTTTTTCTGTTTGGCTATATTCTTCAGGGAACATT
>Ga0247769_1000007_pt1 | contig 42097 bp, 43 predicted proteins | sample UWRJL166409R6_FD_179942 | JGI IMG/M metagenome (GOLD analysis project Ga0247769, IMG submission 179942) | Plant litter microbial communities from Arlington Agricultural Research Station in Wisconsin, United States - UWRJ-L166-409R-6 | ecosystem: Environmental > Terrestrial > Plant litter >... | reverse complement strand
GTATTGGTATTGTTCCTGAAGGTTGTAGCGAAGTTCCGGAAAAACTTCGAGCCCATGCACGACGCGGAGGATCATGTCGTCAAAGTCATACAGCTCACGCGACTGCATGCTTTCCAGGTACTTCTGGTAAATCTCGCCGAGCGATCGGAGTTTCGCGCTGCGGGCACGGTCCTTGAAGACGAAATTACGGCGCTGGTTGCGTTCCAGCCAGCGATTGCGCCACGCCGTGATGGGTGTCGTGCTGGAAGCTTCCTCGGAGACTTCCAGTGCGCGGGCTAGTTCATGCGCGCAGACCTCGCTGAGCGGTTTGAAGAGCGGAACCGGCATAGGCCCGGGCACGTAACTCTCGATTTCCCGCAGGGCCTGTTCGATGGCAGGAAGATGTTTCTTGGACAAGCGTGGAACGTCGAAGGCTTTATGCAGGATTGGCTCAGCGACCTCGAGGAACGCTTCGTTATGGTCCAGGATCTTAAGGAGTTCGTCAGGGATGAGACTGGCTTTCTTCAGCTGGCCGATGGCGTGTTGCACGTCGCGCAGGGCGGTAAATTCGCCATTGAGCGAAACGGCGAGTGGATCCTTGTGCGGGAGTTGTTCAAAGATTGCATCGAGAGCTTCATAGCTGCTCAGGTCGTCGGCCGGACGAAAATGGGCGCCACGGTAGAAATATTGCGGATTGTGATTGATTACTTCCCCGCCGAAACTGTGGAAGGTGTGGATCGCTACCTTGTAAGCCTCTTGGCCAATCAAGCTCACCAGACGCTGACGCATAGCTGCGGCGCCGGATTCGGTAAATGTCAGACAGAGAATATTGCTCGGTAGCGCGTCAGTGCGACGCAGGATATTTGCCACGCGCATGCTGAGCAGCTGGGTTTTGCCCGTGCCGGGACCAGCCACAACCATCACTGGCCCGTCGATGGTATCGACCGCCTCCTTCTGGTGTTTGTTGAGTGATGTGTATGCTTGTTTGAAAATTGTATCTGCGGACATGGGTGAGCCTCGGATTATATAAGTGGCACGGTTACAGTTTTAGTATACCTTACCCCATAAATGCAAGCCTAAATAAAGACAAATTAATAGGGCGCCGGAGAGCGCCCGTTAAAGTAGTGGTGCTGGTCGTGCTCCGTGCTCGCGGTGCCGTGAAGGGCCCGCGTTTGGTGCGCCGATCGTACTCACTTTCCAAAATGCTACGGTTACTGCAAAGCGGCCTTCGGCCGTCAATCAGACTTTCGCAATCAATCCAAGTCGTGCCAGTGCCGGCCGTGCAAACTTACGTCAAGACGTTCGCTCGTAGGGACAGGACGCGTACAGTACTACCTCTTTACCAGGTCTCGTCGATGCCTTTCAGCTCGACTTCTTCCACCTGGGTGTAATCCCCAGTCAAGCGGAAGCTTAAGATCTGGCTGAAGCCGTGGATGCGCTGGGCGCTGGTCCACTCTCCATTGCGTTCGATGTGGCCGTTGGTCGCTTGGGAGCCGAGGATTGCATCTTCCAGCAATCGACGAACACCCATGGCGCCATTTACGGTCCACGAGCCGCCGTAGGGCTGTGAGCCGTTCAGTGTGACGCGATCGATGATCCCCTTGCCGTTGCTGCAATGCAGCGTGGCGAGTTTGATCCAGACCTGCGGCTGCAGCTCTCGATACTCATCATCGTAGTCGTAGCCCTCGAACTTTTCCTTGGCGAGGTAGATCGTGTTCTCGAATCCATACTTTCCGGCCGACTTCCAGTACACTTTCCATGTTTCGAACTCATCGTAGAAGCCGCTGTCGGTGTCCGACAGCGTCCAGCGCAGTGCCAGGACGATCATGTAGATCGACTTGGGGCACAACACCTCCTTGCGAGCCAGCTCCTCCGGGTAGATATACTCCTGCAAAACAGGCGGTACGTCAGCCAGGCTGAACGGCTTGATCTCGAGCTCTTTCCAGTGGGGCAGGTCCTGGTAGTTCATGACCATCTCCTTGGGGTACGCCACCAGGCGATTCCTGGCGGATTGTTCATATAATAACATAATTTTGTATAAAATTCAATAGCTTAGCTCACCTCTAATGCTTGGCTCTCACCCCTGATGGCGTACAATAGAAGTATAATGACCGACGAAATCTACGACGATATCGCCATTGAACGGGCCGTGCAGGCTTCTTTCGGGGTGAAATTGGATATCAAAGAAGTTGTGGCCCGGAAAGTTCCAGTGAGCTACATCGCCAATGCAACACTTTTTTTGGGTGCGAGCAATGCTTTATATCTTTTTATTCAGGCCGAGGGCAACCTGTTACTGTCGGATGTGCGCAGCATCGTCCGGCACATGAATATTGACGCCGCCGAGTTCCTGCCGCCGCACGGTGACAGAGAATACTTTGACCGTATTGGCCGACAGAAGTTCAAAGAAATCTTCCCTGGGAAGCACATTACGAGTGATGACGATATTCGGTATTATCGCACGCTCGCGCCATACCATCCGGCGCTGATTCGTGTCGAGCGCGTGAAGGGTGAAATACGTGGTTTTCATACGCCCACGAAGACATGGCGGAAGATGAAGGATTACTCGTACAGTCGGATCGCGCTGTAGCCATATCTAACTTTTAGTTTATAATATATCTTGACGGAGTACGCTCACTCGATAGGAGGACTAGAGGTGGCAGATACTCGGCTACAGCGCGCAGCAAAGGCGAACTTGAAGTTGCTGCTTGTCTGGGCTGCGGGTACCATTCTCGCGACCGCTCATGATTACCAGACTGAGGATCCTTCCGGCGGTGTTAGCAGTCCGCTGTCGCTGATCATCTGGACAGGAGTAATTGCCTACGCGCTATTCGTCCACTACCTCGTGGTGGCTGCCTGGCCTTCCCGGGCCAGATGGATTTACTTCTGGATCATGGCAGTGACACTGAGCTGCGTCGGTGGGTGGGGCGTCAGATCGACTCTCGCGCCGCCTGCGGCGCAAGCGCTGAGCAAGCCCGAACTGCTGGCTGGAATCGTCTTCGTAGCGGCGATCTGCTTGCCGCTGATTTACATGCGGCTGTTCAGGCCAGGTGGCCGTCCGAAGCGTCGTCGCTGATCCGTTCGGCCGTGCAGCGCCGCCCGATTTTCGGGGCGGCCTGCGCGGCCATGACATGTATTTATTGATTGTGAGTGAAATTTATTTCACTAGATATACCTGGCGATATTTGATTTGATGAGGCAAGAAACGAGGAATTATAGATATGAGTATTGATAAACAGCTTCATCCGGCGCATGTCGCCATTCTGCATGTGCTGCTCTTCCGCCCTGACGCACGCTTTGCGGCGCTGCAGAAAGCGAGTGAGCTCAGCAGTGATCATTTTAATTTTTACCTGAAGCAGCTGCTTGATGAGCAGTTCGTGGCCAAGAACGACGAAGGGTCGTACCATTTGACGCAAAAGGGCAAGGAATTTGCCAACCGTTTCGACACCGACGCCCGCCAAGTCGAGCGACAACCGAAAGTGGCGGTGTGTCTGATGATTCGCCGGGAGGACGGCCGACAGGTGGTGCAACAGCGTTTGAAGCAGCCATTTTATGGCTATTGGGGACGACCGACAGGCAAGATTCGCTGGGGCGAATCGCTGCTTGAGGCTGCAGCTCGCGAGCTACTGGAGGAGACCGGCCTCGAAGCCGACTTGAGCTTCGAGCAAATTTACCACAAGCGCGATTACGAGCGCGGGACTGGCAAGTTGTTGGAGGACAAAATCTTTTTCATGGTCGCCTGCGAGAACCCGCGTGGTGATTTCATCGAAGAATTTGAGGGCGGTCGCAACGCATGGATGACGCCGGAAGAATATGCGTCGCAGGAATTGAGCTTTCAAGGTCCCGCGGCGGGTTTGTTGAACGACGAAGTGGTTGGCACGGTCGAAATTCACGAAGCTCATCACGAGTACGACCAGAAAAATTACTAACCGCTCTTGCCCAAAAGCACCCTACGCCGTAAGCTATCCTTAGAAACTAAGGAGAATCTATGAACGCACTTGTGAAACCGATCGAGTTGGCACTTTTGCCGCTATTTAAGGGGTTGCCTTCGCTGCCAGAGAAAATTCGTAAAACATTGGTGGGCATCTGGCCGGTTCTCGCAATTGTGTTTGGCATCCTGCAGCTACTGGCCGTCTTATCGCTCTGGAATGTTGGTCACCGAGCAAACGAGCTGGTGGATTACGCGAACCAACTTTCAATCGCCGCAGGGAATGGCGTTATTACTCCGCAGCTCGGCTTCTTCTACTATTTCGGTTTGGCAGTGCTGGCTGTGAGCGCAGTTATTTTGCTGCTAGCTGCCATGCCGCTCAAGGAGCACAAGAAGCAAGGCTGGGACTTGCTGTTTCTGGGCGCGGAGCTGAACCTTGTGTATGGGCTGGTGCTACTGTTTGACTCGTATTATGGTGGGTTCGGCAATTTGGTCAGCACGCTGATCGGCAGCGCTATTGGCTTCTACCTGCTATTCCAGGTGCGCGATTATTACACTGGCGCAAAGCCTGTTACCTCCTCTGTTGCCAAGGAATCGACCGATTCTGCCAGCAAACCTGCGCCGAAAGCGTAAGTTTTTTCCTTCATCCGGATGGTATAATTGCGGCATGACCGTACGTCTTACCCGCGCGAAAGCGTCTGCCGTAAATCTTTACCATAACCATCCTGTGAAATTTTGGCTGCGAGTTGCTGTGGTGGCGCTCGCAGTCATTTTGTTTGCGATAAAGCGCAACTTCTGGACGCCTGATACGCTGTTTCTGGTCTTGCTGGTACTGGCGGTGGCATTTGGGCAGGCCCGCGCATTTTTGGTGCGATTTGTGCCGTTTATCGGATTACTGCTGGTGTATGATTCATTTCGAAGTATCGCCGATGACCTCAATAAATCTGTCCACTTCACGGAGATGATTGTCGCTGATCGAGCACTGTTTGGTGGGACCTTGCCGACGGCTTGGCTCCAGCACATGTGGTGGCACGGCCAGGTGATGTGGTATGACTTCTATTTCTACTTTTTGTATACGATACATTTCGTGACACCGATTCTGGTGGCGCTGTTTATCTGGTGGCGACGCGATCGATTGTACTGGCCGTACATTGCTGGATTTATATTCTTAAGCTTCGGTGGCTTTCTGACGTATGTGCTCTTCCCTGCCGCACCACCGTGGATGGCGTCGGAGCTCGGGTATATCGAACCGATTCATCGCATCAGTAGCGATATCTGGTATGCGATGGGTGTGACGAACTTTTCGGAGGTATATGCGCGGCTCTCCCCTAACCCAGTCGCGGCTGTTCCGTCGCTGCATGCCGCCTACCCGACGCTTATGACGCTCTTCATGTCGCATGCTTTTGGCTGGAAGCGAATGGCGTGGTTGTGGCTGTATCCGCTGTCGATGTGGCTTGGCATCGTCTACCTTGGTGAGCATTATGTCGTCGACGCGTTGCTGGGCGCGCTATACGCGTATCTATCCTATCTGGCAGCGATCAAGATCTTTAACTGGAAGCGATCGGGAGGGCTGGAACGTCTGGCTGACAAACAGGCTCGTGCTTGGGGCGAGTCATGGGGGCGACGCATCCGTGCCAAAGCTACCCGCAGCTCTCGCAAAGCATAAGCCTTGTGCGTGCTGCCTTTGCTCTATATAGTATAAAAGAGTAAAGAGGCGCAAATTGCGTGAAACTTGGGACGTATAAGAAACAAAATCGTTTGCGACGTGTTTTGCGTACAGTCCGTACGCAAATAGCTGTCGGCACAGTTGCTGTCCTGCTGGCGCTCGTCGGGGTATTCTTCGTAATTCGTAGTCAAACTGTTTCAGCGGTTTGCGAATGCAATCTATTTAGTACCCCCACCGGCCAGAGCACCTTTCAGGAGGGCACGCCGCTCGAGCTGGGCGTGAAGTTTATCCCGTCAGTCGATGGCAGGATTACAGGCGTACGCTTTTATAAGCAAGGAGCGATGAGCGGCACGCACACCGGACGACTGTGGAGCGTCGGCGGCACTCCCCTTAAGAACGCTGTGTTTCAGAGTGAGACGGCATCTGGCTGGCAGACGGTCACCTTCGACTCGCCGGTTTCCGTTACGGCTAATACGACCTATATCGCCTCGGTGACGATGGCGGACAGTCGCTATATTTCGACGGCGAATTACTTTACCAGTAATATCGTGAATGGTCCACTTACCGCCCCGTCTTCGACCAGCTCGGGTGGTAACGGCGTCTTCAACGGCACGGGTGGAACTTTTCCGGATAATACCTCCAACAGCTCAAATTATTGGATTGACGTCTCATTCTATGCCACTGATCCGCCAACAGTTTCTTCTGTAGCGCCGACGAACGGTACTACCAATTTCGAGCCGGGCGACACCGTATCGGCCACATTCGATATGGGAATGGACGCCGCTTCGTTTACGAGCAGCGGCTTCACGGTGAAGGACTCGGACAGTAACGCCGTCGCCGGTAGCTACAGTTACGACGGTACTTCGAAGACGGCTTCATTTATCGCAACAAATGGCTTCGATACCTCCAAAACCTATACGGCCACGCTCAAGGGCGGCACCGGCACGACCGTTAAGAACGCCGCGGGTATTGCGCTCGCAGCTGATTATTCGTGGTCATTCTCTACGTCTAGTACTAATTTGTGTCCGTGCAGTTTGAAAGATCATGTGGCACCAGATGGCGCAGGCAGTTTCGACGAAAGCGGTGCGGCTGAGCTTGGCGTCAAAGTGCGTCCGAGCACCAATGGCTACATCACTTCACTCCGTTTTTATAAACCGCTTACCAGTACCGAAACCACGCACACGGGTAATATTTGGAGTTCGACCGGCACAAAGCTGGCGACGGTGACATTCACGAACGAAAGCGACTATGGCTGGCAGGAGGCGAAGCTTTCGAGTCCGCTTCGCGTTAATGCCGACCAGACATACGTCCTAAGCTACGGCACGACGACGGCAGTATATACAGCGACGGGTGGCGCCCTGACTGGGACGACCTTCGGAAGCGGCTACCTCAAGGCCTATGCTGATCAGGCGTCGGAAAATACCGCAACGGGCAGCGGGACGCGTAACGGTGTCTTTGTGTCGACCGCCAATAGTTACCCGAATGTTGGCAGTACGAACGGCACTTATTATTGGATTGACGCCGACTTCTCGGTTAGTTCCAGTCCAGACATGCCACTCGAAGTTGGCGTGACGCAGCCGAAGTCCAGCGCTGTCGGCGTGAAGCGTGATCAGGTTGTTACGGCTAAATTCAATCGTCCGCTCGATGGTGCTACGGTCACTAACTCCACCTTTCGCCTGTTCGACAAAGATAATGTGCAGGTGAGCGGCACGGGCACATGGGATACCGCTAAGGGTGTCGCAACCTTTACTCCATCGACTCAGTTAGGCGCTGGGCAACGTTACACTGCCAAGCTAGCGGGCACAGTGGCCGACCCAGGCGGTACAACGCTTGGGAGCGAGTATACCTGGAGTTTCACGACTGGTTCGCCAGTTACGACCGATCCGAATGCCGCTCCTGGTGGTCCTATCCTGGTCATTACCGATAGCAGCACAAGCAGCAAGTACTACACCGAAATTTTGCGCACAGAGGGCATGAACTACTATGCCTCGAAGGACATCAGCCAGGTGGATGCTGCCACGCTTGCCGCCTATAAAGTGGTCGTGATGGCCGAGATGACATTGTCGCAGCCGCAAGCTGACATGCTCGGCACATGGGTTAACGGCGGCGGTAATCTCATCGCCATGCGGCCAGATGCGAAGTTGGCCGGATTGCTGGGTCTCACGGCAGCTGGCACGACTCGTTCGAACCAGTACATGCTCATCAACACAGCCAGTGCTCCGGGGACCGGTCTGGTGAACGAAACAATCCAGTTCAAGGGTACAGCCGATAATTATTCGCTGAACGGCGCCTCTGCTATCGCGTCATTCTACAGTGACGCTGCGACGGCTACCAGCAACCCAGCCGTCACGACCAAATCGGTCGGTGCTAAGGGCGGCACCGCGGTGGCCTTCGCCTACGATCTGGCCAAGTCGGTTATTCGTATGCATCAAGGTAACCAGGCATGGGCTGGGCAGAGTCGCGATGGCGATGGTGCGGCCCGAGCTAACGACCTCTTCTTCGGTAATATGTCTGGCGATTCGCAGCCAGACTGGGTGGATTTGAATAAGTTCCACATCCCGCAAGCCGATGAGCAGCAGCGCCTGCTGGCTAACGTTATCATCGAGTCGGCCAAGGACAAGCAGCCAATGCCGCGCTTCTGGTACATGCCAGGCAGCTACAAAACGGCGCTGGTGATGGCCGGTGACGACCACGGCCTGGACAACGCGACTGGTACAGAGATAACGCTGACCAACTTCCTAAATAACAGTAGAACCGATTGTTCTGTCCTTGACTGGGAGTGCGATCGCGCCAGTCACTACGTCTACGAAAATTCTGCCCTGACCAATTCTCGCGCTTCGCAATTCGTTGGGTATAAGTTCGAAATCGGCGACCATGTTGGCACGAGCTGTAACGCATTCGCCTCGTATGCCGCCCTTAGCACCGAGTACACTACCAACCTCGGCACCTGGCGCGCCAAGTACACCGCCGTCCCCAATCAGCTGAGTCACCGTTATCACTGCTACATATGGAGTGACTGGGACAGCCAGGCGCGCGTGGACGTGGCGCAGGGTATTCGATATGACCTTAACTATGTCGCCTTCCCGAGTACTTGGGTCGGGTCGCGTGCACCTATCATGACGGGTTCGGCGATGAATATGCGCTTTACCGATGCCAGCGGCGCGATGCTCGACGTACGCCAGGGCGTGACAAACCTCGATGACCAGGCCACGACAAATACCAACGCAGCCGCTCTTCTGGACAATGCCATTGGTTCTGCTGGTTATTACGGCATTTATGGGACGCACTACGATATGAGCAACTCGTTCGATAAGACGTTGATCGCTGCCGCTAAGACACGAAATGTTCCGATGATCAGCTCGCTACAGGCGCTGACGTGGTTGGATGGTCGCAATAGCTCGACCTTTAGCAGCTTCGGCGGTTCTGCTGGTCGCTTCACATTCACCGTGGCTGCTGCGGAAGGCGCAGTCGGCTTGCGAGCAATGCTGCCGATAGCCGACGCTGGCGGTACCTTGCAGACGCTTGCGCTGGACAGTGCTAACGTTAGCTATCAGACGCAAACGATCAAGGGCGAACAATATGCCGTCTTTGACGGTCAGCCTGGCGAATACACCGCCACCTATACTGACTATGATCCAAACGCCGGCGGCGACGATGGCGGTGGTGATACTGGTGGTGGCGATTCAGGCTCTGGCAGCTCTGGCTCTGGATCGAGCACTACCACCGGCGGTCAAAGTTCTGGCGCCACTGCGGTTCCCCCGCGTCGTATCGCCCAGGCTACCGATGAGCAAAATGTACTTTCCGACGACAGTCAGCAGCCCGCTGTCGAGGAGCAGACAGGCACTGATGACTCTCCGTCGTTCAATACACCCTCCACTACCCCCGATACTTCGAGCGACGAACCTGCCCGCGATATTGGCTTCTGGCCATGGCTGCTCGGTGGCCTCGCCTTTGGTGCGGTTCTTATCGGTCTCTGGTGGTTCTTTATCTGGCGTCGTCGGCACGCGGATAACAGTGGTTCGTTTTAGTATATTTATTTACTTATTATATATATTGTGATATAATATGTTCACTTCGATCGAGATAGTCGAGGAGAACATTGTGGATGCCGAAATGTACCAGCAACTGGAAAAGGCCAAGTCCGACAAGAACCCTGCCCTTGCCGCCAAGCTCGCCGTCTACCTGATGGCGGCCGGTACGGATGCCAGGTATCACCTCAGCGTGGTCCTCATCTACGCCTGGGCGCTGGAGGCGCAGGGCCAGCTCGAGGATGCGCTGAAGTACTACCAGCTCCTGGAGCGGCTGTACAAGTCGAACGGCAAACTGACGCCGCCCGCCGCCCACATGGTCGTGCGGCAGGCGCGCGTCCTGAAGGGGCTGCGCAAGTACGCCGCCGCGGACACGCTGCTGCGCGAGCTGCGGCGTCGCGTGGACGCTGAGCTGCCCAGCGTCTTCGCCAAGGGGGTCCACTCGCTCATCACGCGAGCTGCGAGCTCCTGACCCCCCCATTCACCCTACATCTCGACGAATACCCCCGGAAGCACTGCTCTCCGGGGGTTCGTCATATCTTGGGGTTACTGCTGTCGATCTGTTTAGCCATTTCAGAGGTCGCCATAGAGGTGGCGAATCGCCGATAAATTAGGTATAATGACGGAGTTCGCTCTTGTGAACATCGCGCGTATTGGGGAGTGGCCAAGTGGTAAGGCACCAGGTTTTGGTCCTGGCATTCGGGGGTTCGAGTCCCTCCTCCCCAGCCATGAGATTATTACAACGACGAATCGCCTGAAAATGGCGATTTTTGTCTTTTTACATCTGTTATTCATGTTCGAGTCTCTCCTCCCTTCTGAGTGCTTTTTCTACTACAAGTAGCTACTTTTTTGGCGCTTGGTGAGTAACGCCACATTTCTCTAACATTCGGTACATAAGATTGCAAGCCTGGTTTGTTTGACCCCGTAAGACGCAATCTCCAGTTAATGTTTGGCTGCTACGCTACAGGCATGGTTAATAAAAGGGGATTAAGGGTGACATATCTTAAGTCTTGGCGAGTAATTGCAGTATCATTTGTGGCAGTGGGGGTGTTAGCGCTAAGTCATATAGCATCGGTTTCAGCGAGTAGTCTTAGCACAACAACACTAGTAACAGCTGGTATTCATGGCTTTGGTGGTTCAGGGTATTCGTTTACTAATAGCTCTAACTCGATGACACACGATGGCCAGACGGTTGTGTTCTATTCGGATGCCTCTAACCTGGTTGCAGACGATACTAATAATGTTACGGATGTTTTTTCGTATAACCGTATTACCAAAAAGACTGAACGTTTAAGTATGGGTCTTGATGGTAAGCAGACTAGCACACCAAGCGCATACCCTTCGATTAGTGACGACGGGCGATATGTAGCGTACATCACTGCCACTCACTTGCCTTACGATAATCCACGCGCCAATTGTGACAACAATGTGTGCAATGATGTATTTGTGCTCGATCGGCAAACAAAGCATATATCTCGGGCTAATCTAACTCCGAGCGGTTCCCGATTGGATGCATTTGAAGTAGGGTGTGTTATAAGTGGCAACGGCCGCTATGTAGTATTCGGTTCGCCATCCTCAACCCTTGAGGGGTCGTACGATCCAAGCAACCATAGTAACTTGTTTGTGCGTGACATGCAGGTAAACACTACAAAAATGGTGAGCGTCAACACCGCTGGACGTTTTGACGGTGGTTTTGCAAACGATCCGTCAATTAGCGATGATGGGCGGTACATTGCGTTTGGCTCAGCCTCTAAATTGCTGCCTGAGTCTACCTCATCCAACTCAGTGTACGTGCGTGACATGCAGCGAGACGTTACTGCCCTAGTTGCGTCCCGATATAGCTATCATCCGGCGATTAGTGCCAATGGAAAGGTAATTGCGTTTGAATCGAACGCTAGGCTAGCGACAAATGATACCAATGATTTTCGGGATATTTATACCTATGATCTTCCAACAAAGGCAACTCGGCTAGTGAGCGTTTCAAGCAATGGAACGCAGGCCAACAACTACAGTGATTCACCTGCAATTAGTGGTGATGGCAGCTACGTGGTGTTTGCGTCTGACGCCAATAACCTCGTTCCGGCTGACAGTAATAGTTTTACCGATATATTCATTCGCTATCGCAATTATGGTATTACACGGCGTGTTAGTGTGGCTTCTCACAATGGCGTCCAGGCACTGCCCGGCTATTTTACCCGCCGACCAACTATTAGCCGCGACGGCAAGGCGATCGCATATTCAACGGATGCCCAGAATTTGGTGCCGGGCCACATAAGCCATGTGATCGATCTGTATCAAACCTACAATCCGGTTGTAGGCATTCCCTATTACGACCCCGGCGATTTTATAGGTGTATTACGTTAAATCAGTAGACTCGTCCAAAGTGCGCTATCTATGGTTCGAATAATCTGCGGATTTGGCCAATCTTAGCTCCGTTAATTTGTATGTCATATAATCCTCGCTCTACGAACCGTATTCCTAGCCATGAAAAAAGATTGACTTTTTGTCAATCTTTTTTCACGTTTGTGAGTGGCGCGGATGAAAAATGGAGAATATGCTAGACGAGCTCTGGCCAAAAATGCGAGCAGAACATAGTTAGTCCTCCTGTTGCTTACGAGCTAAGTGCGACTCACCCCATGCTCGCATTGCGCTCAATACTGGTTGTAATGTCTTCCCATAGTCTGTGAGGGCGTATTCGACTCGCGGCGGTACCTCAGGGTAGATAGTTCTACTTATCAATCCGTCTTTTTCGAGTTCACGGAGTTGAGCAGTAAGCATTTTTTGGGTGATACCCCGAATATGACGCTTTATTGTACTGAATCGGCTCGTCCCCATATATGCTAGGTATAACAAAATAGCTGGCTTCCATTTGCCCGATATAATAGCGATAGCTCCACTGATATTTTGAATATCAGTTTCTTTCTGACAAGAATTGTCCATTAGTATCCTTTTAGTGACTACACAACTTTTTTGTGCTTACTTACATTATGGCATGCTGCATACTAAAATACTATCGTTAGACAAGGAATTTTATGACACATATACAAATAATTATAGGCAGCACTCGTCCTGGCAGAAATGCCGAGCAAGTTGCTAAATGGGTATACAGTCAGGCGAGTAAACGAACTGATGCAACATATGAATTGGTAGATATTGCTACGTACAATCTACCCGTCTATGACGAGCCTATGCCTCCGCGCATGAGGCAATACGCTAGAGATCATACGAAGCAGTGGTCAGAAAAAATAGCCCAAGCTGACGGCTACATATTCGTTACCCCCGAGTATAACCATAGTCTACCTGGAGCATTTAAAAATGCAGTTGATTATCTTGACCACGAGTGGCGTAACAAGGCTCTTGGCTTCGTAGGATATGGTGTTGATGGCGGCGTTCGATCGGTAGAAGCTTGGCGTCTTGTAGCCGGTGAATTACAAATGGCCGATGTACGAGCACAACTGAGCCTGGGCATTTACCAGGATTTTGAGAACTTTAACGTGTTTAAACCAACCGAAGCACATACCGCTAAGTTATCTACGGTACTTGATGAAGTAACTGCTTGGGCACGTGCCCTACAACCTATGCGCGTATAAAAATAGTCAGGGCATGTCTTTTGTAGCCGCTCCTTCGCATTCTGTAGGTTCCTCGCAGACAACCAAGTGATTATTTCTTAACAAAATACGCCTGAAATGGGTGTATTTTGTAGATATGGCTTAAATGGCGTGCTCGTGATTCAGCAGATATAGCTTCCGATGCAGGCCTGCAACATATCCACCCAGACCATTACTCGCTATTACTCGGTGACAAGGAATGATGATACAAAGTGGATTTTTCCCAATAGCAGTTCCGACGGCGCGTACGGCGCGCGGCCTACCTATTCGAGCTGCCAACTCAGCATAGTTGACCGTCTGACCTTTTGGTATGTGCAGTAGCTCGCGCCAAACTTGTTTTTGAAACTCCGTACCCTCATATTTCAATGGTACTGAAAAATGAATATCCTTACCGTTAAAATATTCGATCAATTCGTTACTGATACGAGTAAGAAGTAGATCATTCGGTTGCTCAATCCAGTCTTCTGGAATATTTTGAAAATAGCGGTCGCCCTCGATATGGAGTTCTCGTAGCGCATTTCCATTTGATGCTAGAACTATTGAACCTATGGGCGACTGTATTATTTTATATATCATAATCTTAACTCCTTTTTTCTTGTTGGCGCATCATTCGTGGACTCATGCCAAACTCTTGCTTAAAGGCAGAATTAAATTGTCGTACACTTGTGAAATCCACCTGAAAGGCAATTGAAATAATTGGCAGATTCGTGCTTAACAGCAACCGTCGCGCAAGAGTCAGTTTTTGCAAACGGGAAAGCTGTAAGGGTGTTTTTCCTACCTTATTCTTTACACGGCGTCTAAGGTGTCGTTCACTTATTCCAAGTATGGTTGCCCAACTTTGTGCGTCGTTTAACTTGAGTACATCTTGGGACTGAAGTTTATATAGAAGAGTGGCAATGTCAGCATTCTTAGGTTGATCCGGCTTGCACCGTTTACATGCCCTGAAACCGTTTTCTTCAGCTGCTTCGGCTGTCAGAAAGAACCGACAGTTTTTCTCTAGAGGACGCTTTGCAGGACATGACGGCCGACAATATATACTAGTAGTAGCTACCGCAAAGAAGAACACATCGTCATACCGCTCATCTCTACTAAGGACCTTGCCGTAAAAGTCTTTTAATCTAATTTCTGTTCCCGTAAACATTATGTCTATATTGACATACTTTCATAACAATACTTGCAGTTTTTGGACTTCAAACTAAAATATATACAGGAAAAGATTAATAGAGAACAGTATTGTGCTCACGCAGTACTAATCCATCTTTTTCTTTATTATATTCAAACACGGTCACTCCACAACAGGCCGATGACGCCTCACCCACTAACTCTCGGGCTTGCTGGTAACCCCATCCCTCAATGTAATACCGGAAACTAGAGATGACGCCACCGTGCGTGACGATCAACAGACTCTCGGCTGCGTTCTCGGCATTTATCTTCTTGAAAAACGGTCCGACGCGTAACGCTACATCCGCTACGCTTTCTCCTCCTGGTGGCCGACCAAAGAATTTCCCCACAACCTCGAAATGGCGCTGCAGCCAAGGAAACGCCGCACTAGCTTCTTCGGCCGTCATGCCATACGTATAGCCAGGATCACGTTCACGAATCCTTAGATTGTGGCTGAGTGGCATCCGGGCGCGCTCTTCGTCGCTATATGCCTCCAAGATACCTTCCGTTGTTTCATTCACACGATGCATACCAGAGTGATAGATGTGATCGAACATACCATATCGCTTACGCAAGGCTTCTCCGGTAACTCGCGCTTGCTGCCAACCTGTCTTGCTAAGCGGCATGTTTTCTGAGGGAATTGCGGATAGAGCTTCGCCTAATTTGGTAGGAGGATAGAAAATTTGATCGCCTTTTAGGGCATTTCTTTCAGATTCTCCATGTCGGACGAGTACGATAAGACGTGGTACATTCATATCCTGATTATATCTTCCGTCATTCCTTCATTAATGAGATTACAAATTTCTTGAATGTCAATCCTGTCTCCATCGTCAAAAGTTTGAACCATCTCTCCAGCATGCGGGGGTCAAGCCTAGCTTTGCGAGTCTATGGCCATGCCTTGAAATATATTTGTAAAAACACTTCCGCATGGCATAATGAGCATATGGTACGCGGTACGACTCTAACTTGGCGCCAGCAAACACTCATTAGGAGGTTTACTTGGCGATAGTCAAAATTAACTAAGAAGCATCAATTCACCTCCTAAATCGGAGGATTTTTTGTTAAAAAGAGATAAGAAAATGAACGATCAATTTGAATTATACGACCTGGAAGTATCGGTAATGGGCAATCCAGAAGCATTTGTGTGCAACCACGTTCTGGATCGGGCGTTTAATGTGGTAGGGGAAAATATTGTTTTTGAAAAGGACCAGGAATTTAGCCTTTACGCACTCGCCGCTCTTCTTCCGTTACTGCCCGCAAAACAACGCCACACTCATCCGAACGATTGGATGACAACCGATGAGTATATAGCCTGTCCTGATCCATACTGTGAGGCGCGGTTTAGAATAATGCGAACAAATACGCGACAATTTAGCCACGCTGAAACAACCCAGGTTGAACTCCGGAAAGAAAAAGACAGATATGAAAGACTTTGATTTTACTGGCCATCAACTATCTACTATCTTTAAGGGTAATTGGCAGCTTGCCGGTGGGCACGGCGTCGTAGATAAGCAGCGGGCAATTGAAGATCTATTTACCTATGTTGAGCATGGCGTGAATGTATTTGACGTGGGCGATATCTATACGGGTACCGAGGAGCTGATGGGGGTATTTCTTAGTGAATACCGCAATCGATTCGGCACGTATGCTGCTCGCCGTATTCGAATACATACAAAATTCGTACCTGATCTAGACACGCTGGAAACTTTAACAAAAAAGGATGTTCGAGCGATCATTGAGCGTTCTTTGCGACGAATGGGCCTCGAACAACTTCACCTTGTGCAGTTCCATTGGTGGGACTACACTAAAGGTGATTTCGTTCAGGTCGGACGCTACCTTGAAGAATTACGTAAAGAGGGGCTCATCGAGACAATCGGACTGACTAATTTTGACTGTGCACATACAAAGCTAATTCTTGAAGCAGGTGTGCCGGTAAAGTCAAACCAGATTCAGTTTTCATTACTAGACCCTCGACCACTTAACGGTATGATTGAGTTCGCCCAAGTGCATAGCATAGCCATCTTCTGCTATGGCGTTCTTGCTGGTGGCTTGCTTTCCACTGCTCGTCCAGGAGACGAACCTGCCAATCGCTCACATATTAAATACCAACTCATCATTAACGAGATAGGCGATAAACATTACCGAACTGTGCTCCAGCAGCTACACGATCTGGCCGAAAAGCATCACACGACAACTGCAAACATCGCGATAGCTTTTACCTTACAGACGCCCGGCGTGTCGAGTGCTATCGTAGGCCCTCGTAATGTTGATCATATAGACGAGCTCGACCAGATCAATCTATTTACGTTAGATGAAAACGAATATGATTCGCTTAGAGACCTCCTTGGCGAACCCCTCAAGAAAATCACTGACGATGTCTATTCCTACGAGCGAGACATGAATAGCAAGCATGGGAGTATCATGAAATATAATCTGAATGGCATGCGAAAAGATCAAGATAAGTAATCTAGACTCAGGGGCGTGAGCGCCCGAGTAGTCTATGGAGTAATCGGGGCAACTAGATACTGTGAGTCTTATCTGCTAAGATGCGAACATGACTCGAGTAATTGTTCTTCATGGTAATGGTGGCGGCTCAGGCCAAGACAATTGGTTTCCATGGCTCAAATATAAGCTCGAAAAGATAGGCATTACATGCGAGACTCCAGATCTCCCTGATCCGGTTGAAGCGAAGTCCAATATTTGGTTGCCGTATATTCAAGATGTATTAAAAGCTGATGAAGATACCATCCTGATTGGGCATTCTTCGGGTGCCGTAGCAGCAATGCGATATGCTGAAACTCACAAGATACTTGGTTCTATCCTGATCGGAGTTTACGATACAGATCTTGGGGATGATCGCGAGAGAGCTAGTGGTTATTTTGATAAACCTTGGCAATGGGATGCTATAAAAGATAACCAATCTTGGACTGTGATATTTGCATCAAGTGACGATCCTTATATTCCTATAGATCAACCGCGTTTGATAAAAGACAAAATAGATTCAGAATATTATGAGTATAAGGACAGGGGCCACTTCGGATATGATAGAGATACTCCAGAATTTCCTGAATTATTAGATGTGCTAAAGTCAAAACTCAATCTTTCTTAGGCATGTCTTTCGGCCTCGTATCTCTTGGATGCTGCGCTCTAAATCTTCATCCTTTTCAATCTCTTCAAAAGTTTTGACTAGGAATATCTCCTGGCCGACAAGAACGAAGTTCATAACCAACAGAACGCCAATTCATGCCTAGTTAATTCTGTCAGAGTAATTTAAAAGACATGAAGACACGCATAAAAATAGCAGCGATAGCGGCTTTAGTCGTAATGAGCGGCCTTATGTTCCCATGGACTGCCGCCGCGGCAATTGCAGGACCAAGCCCCATCACCATAGATGGCGTAGTATACGATAAAAAGCACAAACCGGTTGCTGGACTTACTGTTGTGGCATGGTGCGGCGGCGTAAACTTTTTTGGTGGATCCGGCATAACCGACGCTGATGGGCATTACCTCATAAAAACTAATAGTGACGCCTGTCCGTTTGACAATGAATTAACCGTAACGACTGATATCGATAACGACGGCCTCAGTGATGGCGCAAGGCACACGCAAGCTCACACCAAAACCACCATAAACATTTACCTTGGCGACTACACGAGTGTTGTTATACCCGAATATGACTGGATAGGGGCAAGTGCCGCGGTACTTGCCGGCCTTGGCGTTATTGGTTTTGTGCGGCGAAGGCGTGCGCACGAACGCTTTTAGTGTTGACCTGACATAAGAGCTGCTATCATAAATACTATGAAAAAGGATTTTGCCCACCCCGCCCTTGAAGTTCAAAAAGATAAGCCGCTCGTTTATACAGCGATGTCAAAGCATCTATTTTATTATCGTATGTTCATATCTGTCTTTGTGCTCGAGAATGGCGGAGTGCCGCTTAATCCATTCATGGTTTTTGATTATTTCCTTCTTGATGCCGTAGATCGTGACCTCGTGCGTGAAGGCAATAATAACCTCGTAAAGCGCTGTGATGAAATTTGGGTATTTGGCGCTATAAGTAACGGTGTTCTGGCTGAGATTCAAATTGCTAATGAGCAAGGCAAGGTTGTCCGATACTTCGCGATTGAGAAGCCACACAAAATTGTCGAGACGACAAAAGACAAAATCGAGCTGGAGGCCGATATGGCCGATATGCGCCATCTACTGTAGATCCTTCGGAAAGCCTGGAAAAGTTCAGTTCCGGCCCCATCCTAATGCTAAAATTAGTATTATTACACGCAGATAAAGGAGACAAAACATGGACAAATATGTAGACGGCTTCGTACTAGTAGTGCCGGCGGATAAAGCCGACGAATACAAAAAGATGGCCATCATGGGCCGTGATGCCTGGATGAAGCACGGCGCACTTGCCTACTACGAATGTCGGTCGAACGATCTCAAGCCACAACAAATGGGCGACGAAGCGACGCGTCCATTCGGGGAATTGGCAGGGGCGAAAGATGGCGAAGACATCTGGTTTTCGTTCATTATCTTTAAGTCCAAAGAGCATCGCGATGAAGTTAACGCTAAGGTCATGGCAGACATGAGCGCCATGCCACTCCCGGCTGAGCCAATGCCTGCCGACATGACGCGTATGGCTTATGGTGGTTTTACGGTTGAGGTTGAGGGCTAGTTTAGGGAAAAGCTTCGGACCTATTTTACCGAGCAATCTGATTAATCTGAAAAGCACTTCTTGATGAAGTGCTTTTCCTGGCTTGAGATAGGGAAAATGGAACCGCTACGACTTGGCGTCGTTAGTGAGGAGTCGCTCCAGCTCTGCGCCAGCCTCTTCGCTTCCGGCGTCGGAAAGTCGCTGTAGCTCACGGAGGTCTTTATCCTTGACGGCTCTGAGGGTGAGCAAGTGTCCAGCGTGTTCGCTGCCCTCGTCAAGTAGCTCAGAAAGCTCATCTACATTGTTTTCTGTGTCGGCGAGATCAGCGAGGCGATCGAGTGCCGTTTGGTTGCCTTCGTCCGCAAGCGCGCGAAGAGTTTCTTTGTCGGGTTCAGCGTCCGTCATATATACTCCAATTTTTATACTTAGTTACTGCATCTAGTATATGCCACTAACAGTAAAGCGCCATGGGCGGCTTTTCTTCGGCTTGCTACAATGAACCTATGAAAGTCCAACACGTAAATCACATAGGCATCAACGTCGAAGATCTTGAGGCGGCTAAGCAATTCTTTATTGACCTCGGTTTTACGGTTATGGGTGAAGCGAGCAACGAAGGTACGCTACTCGACGAGGTCACGGGCCTGAAGGATGCTCGTACGGACTTGGTCATGCTCACGGCTCCGGATGGTGAGATGAATGTGGAGGTGATCAAATATCATCGGCCGACTGATCCGGAAGGGATTCGTCGGCGCAAGCCATATGCGCACGGACTGGGCCATATTGCCTTTGAAGTCGACGATCTGGACGGTATTGTTGAGGGATTGCAGCAGAAGGGGCATGCGCTGATGGGTAGTATCCAGAATTTTGAGAATGTCTGGAAGCTGTGCTATGTGCGCGGCCCGGAAGGCGTTATTGTGGAGCTGGCCGAGCGACTCGACGTAGAAGGCTAGCCTTAGCTTTTTAATTTCATATCTCACAACTTACGGCTACACTAGGTACTATGAAGTTGCTTTTCAGGCAGTGTCGACCTTGCCCGGAGTTCGGGAGGCATGATCAGTAGCGATAAGCTAGATACGGGTATCGCTATCGTGATTTCAATTGTGCTTATTATGGTTTGCGGGACTCTATTCACTCAACGGTTGAGAATTCAGATGAGAAATCCTGTCGGAATTATGCATCCTCGAACGTTTGGACTCGGAGTCAGTACTCCCGCCAATAGTTAAAGACACACCCCCGGATGTGTCTTTAACTAAAATGACAATTGTCTGTCCTACCTCACGCTAATTTGCGTCGAAAATGGGGTCAACAAAGTAGTTATTATTGTTGTAGACGCTCGTTGGGAATGACAGGCTACTCCCGTAGGTGTAGTAACCACCGCCAGCAGGCACGGTAAACCCGTTTTGCGTGACAGGAGAGTCCAGTCCATGTGAAGCGTAGTAGTAATTGCTGTCATAGGTAGTGTAGCCTACCCGGTAATCGGTATCTTCATCGATGCTAACAGGTGTCGTGAAGTACAGGCAGCACCAGTTGTCTTGGCATTGAGGTGCAGACTCGGAGGTAGTCCGTGAAGCAAGCAATGTCCCGCTGTCGTCCCACAGGCCAACGCTTGCTGGCGGATTGATCGTGTTCGGGTGATAGAACTTGACGCCTTTAACCGAACCAGCGGACGAGTTGCTGAACGCGGTTCCGAGCGTGACAGGGTCGTCAGTGAAAGTTGTACCGCCCGTTGCTGCGTCTAATCCCCACACGCTGGTATCGGTAATATTAAACGAGCCGGTGGCTGCAGTGCTGGCGTTGCCGCAATGGTCATAGGCGGTAATGCTGTAGGTGTGGCTGCCTTGCGAGAGCGAAAATTTCTGGAAGGATGGGTTTGTGGGGGTACCAACCGAGCTACTGTCGATGGAGATGTCATATGACGGAACCTGGTTGGAGTAGATGCCAGCGGTATCCGTCGAGGCGCTCCAAGTGAACTTGGCACTGTTCAGGAGTGGTTGTATTGATACGCTGCTCGGTGCGGCTGGTGCCGTTGTGTCTTCGTAGGCTATACCGGGTGAGACGTAGTAAGACGTGTTGTCGTACGTAGATGTCGGGAACGACATGCTACCACCGTACGAATATACCCCGGCGCCTACCGGTGTGGATACCAGTCGGTCGCTCGCGGCATTATCATAGGCGTGGTTTAGGTAGTGATAGCGGCCACCATTTACGAAGTATCCAGCGACGTAGGTCGTGTTCGCTGCAATGGCGACGGGGCTGCTCAATGCAACGGTTTGCCACGCCGGTACTGAACCGCCTGAGCCGACCGTGCCACTGGCAAGCAATGTGCCGCTGTCGTCCCAGAGTCCCACTGAATAACCACTGGCATCAGCGACGGTCCGATAAAATGTCACGTTCGTCACATCGGTCGGCCTAGCCACCTGGAATTTTGTGCCAATTGTTACCGCCGTAGTATCGGCGCTGTTCGAGCCGGTGCCTGGCGCAGTTGTCACGTCGTATGTTCCGGCGGTGCAGTTATTCGCTGCGACGGCTGCAGGAATATTGTATCCTAGCGACAGCAAGGCGACAGCCAGAACGGTCACAGTGGTCGATATGCGCGTTCGCACTCGCCTCCAATTAAATTTAGTAGGTGGTCGCACCATATATCTCCCCTTGTCATTTGTTTAGTTAATGTAATACTTATTGTAGTTCTGCGGAGCGAGTCTATCAATATACTTATGCTTGAAATTGCTTGTAGTTGTGGCCGTTATGGTTATGCTATATAATTAAGATAGTATTTTACGAGGGTAGTGTGTCCTGTTATGCGCATCACGGATTTTGCTAATGCAACACGCACGGGGCTGAGGCGGTTTTTTTCTAAAACCCCACTCACGATAGGAATTTTTTGTACGCTCGTCAGTACGACGCCTTTTGTGGGCATCTGGTTCACTGTGCTTCGAGCTGCACCGGTTTGTGACCGCAACGCCTCTGACGCTAGCAGCTTATCTACCGAATTTGCAGCAGCTGCGGGTGGAGAGACTATCTGTCTGGCGACTGGCAGCTACGGTACTTGGACTGGCGGCAACAAGTCTGTCACGATCACTGCGGCCGACGGTGCCACGCCAACCATAGCCATAGACTTTAACAACGGTGATGGCGGTATCACTTTGGATAACCTCACTATCACCAACGGCTCGATTGTTAACAGTGCCAGCAACATTACTATCCGCAACTCGACATTTACGGGTATTCTTCTGTTCGACAATGTCTATAATTCCAACATTCTGCTCGAGGACAACACGCATAACAACATCGAATTCGTCGATGGCAATCCGGCCGGCCGCATATCATTCCCTTATGGAGATGGCGCAACGTCCTCTGGTGTTACTATTCGCAATTCTGTATTTAGGGGTGGCAGTGCTGACGGTATTCAGACCGGCGTCGGTGTAAATATCTATAACAATGAGTTCGACAACATTCAGGAAAACGGCAACCCTACGGCTCACACCGATTCGATCCAGCTCATCGGGGCGTACGGCTCAGTTGTGCGCGGTAACTATGTGCATGATGGCGCGACCGGTATTGTGGCCTACGATGGGGTTACGCATGTATTAATAGAGCACAATGTCGTCACCACGATCTCTCGGCCGGAAGGCATCGAGCTCTATTCCGATGTCAGCTCTACTATTCAGCACAACACGATCAAGGGAAGTATCTATCTCGACCACAAACCGGCTGACCCGGCGGGAACGGGCACGATCGTTAAAGATAATATAGCCACCTCTGTCACCAAAGTGGGTGGGTCTTCCACTGCGCAGCAGACGAACAACTTGTTATCAAGTGGTGGCGGTGCTGCCGGCGACATAACAGGCACGCCAACGTTCATAGGCGGCTCACACCCAACATCGTATGCTGGCTATAAGCTAGCAGATGGTTCGACCGGTCAGGCCGGGGCGTCTGATGGTGAAGATATCGGCGTTGTGGTAGCGGACGACCCAGGCCCGGACACGACCGCGCCTGTAGTATCGATAACCGCGCCTACCGACGGCGCGACCGTGCAGGGAACGACCGCGGTTAATGCGACTGCCAGTGATGATATTGGGATTGCTGGTGTGACCTTTAAATACGGCGCTACGACTATCGGCTCCGAAGACACGTCATTCCCCTACAGTGTTAACTGGAACACTGCTGGCGTATCGAACGGCGTCTACACGTTGACGGCCATCGCCCGCGATTCGTCCAACAACACGACGACGTCCGAAGGCATAGTAGTCACGGTGAATAATACCGGCACACCCATAGCCCGAAGCATATGGAACAATACTGTCATTCCCTCCACTCCGGACGGCGGCGACACCGGTGGCGTCGAAATCGGGCTTAAGTTCCAAAGCCAGGTAGCTGGAACTATACGTGGCGTCAGGTTCTACAAATCTCCTGCCAATACCGGTACGCATGTAGGGCGGTTGTGGTCGCTCGACGGTACCGAGCTGGCGCAAGTGACATTTAGCGGTGAAAGTGCGTCAGGGTGGCAAGAAGCGTTGTTCTCGACTCCTGTCACGATCCTCGCCAACACGACGTATATGGTTTCTTACTATACGCCCACTGGACACTACTCGGTGAGCGGCGGTTACTTCGCCTCGTCAAGCTTTGATAATTATCCTCTCATAGCGCTGCAAAATGGCGGCCCGGATGGCATGAACGGCATGTATCGGTATGGTTCTGGCGGCGTTATGCCGGATTCCAACTTTAATGCAACCAATTACTGGGTAGATGTCGTGTTTGAAGTGCCCGATACGACCCCGCCGGCCGTCAACATGAGTTTGCCGGCAAATGACGCTAAGGTGCGCGGCACGATTAGCCTGGAAGCAACAGCCAGCGATAATGTCGGGGTGGTTGGCGTGCAATTTAAGCGCGGCTGTCCGGGGACGTGCGTGAATATTGGTGCCGAAGATACCGGCAGTCCGTATGCAGTGAACTGGGATACCACCTCTGTCGCTGACGGTGTCTACCGGCTAACCGCGACTGCCCGGGATGCGGCTGGCAATGCAACTACTGCGGCTAACGTAACGGTGACTGTCGATAATACTCCGCCGGACACCTCTATCACCGGCCATCCGGTTGATCCGAGCGGTAGTACTGACCCGAGCTTCACCTTTACGGCCACCGAAACCGCAACGTTCGAATGCAAGCTCGATGGCGGCAGCTATAGTGCCTGTACCAGTCCTAAATCTTACTCTGGATTAACGAGCGGCAATCATACCTTTACTGTGCGGGCTACTGACTCTGCTGGTAATGTCGACCCCTCGCCAGCAGCCTTTAGCTGGGTTTTGGATGCGACCGCACCAACAGTGTCCATTACTGAGCCAACGGGCGGCGTGGTCAGCGGTAGTAATGTCGTAATAAGCGCCACCGGTTCGGATAACCTTCAGCTCGCAGGCATTCAATTCAAGCTAGACGGTGTGAACTTCGGCGCCGAAGACGTGACCGCCCCCTATTCGATAACCTGGGATAGTACGACGGCCAGCAATGGTTCGCACACTATTAGCGCAGTTGCGCGTGATTCTGTGGGTAACACCGCTACCTCTGCCGGCGTGGTAGTAACGGTCAGCAACGCCGTAGCGACAACGCCCGAAACCAGCATTCCCTCCTCCGGCACGAGCCAGCCTACGGTAACTCCGACCGCGCAACCTCCTGCCGCGGACACTACTAGCACGACTACTGATACCGTGCCGCCAATTCTCAGCAACATTCACGTCACTAACATCGGCGTTAATACGGCAACGGTCAACTGGGAGAGCTCGGAACCGGCATCGTCAGTCGTGGTCTACTACAAGCATTTTGGCACTGAAGGCACGGTCGTTCAGGCAGATCTTACCAAAGAACATTCTGTCATTCTAACTGGGCTTGATCCTGCCGCGACATACTATTTTGTGATAAAGAGCAAAGATTTCGCCGGTAACGAGACGGTCAGCGAAGAGTTTAACTTCACTAGCTTGCATGAGCAGTCTGGTGCCGCCGCCCATCCGTCCGAGGATCAGCCTGAATCTCAGTCTCAGTCGTGGATGTGGTGGATCCTCGTAGCCGTTGGCTGTTTGTTGGCATTTATCATTGCGGTAGTAGCGGTAAGACGACACAAAAGGAATAGCAGTCAGAATATGATGTAATCGTTTGACTCATGTCTTATCTGTGTTATACATAGTATTAACACTTATCAGATAAGGAGTCCGCCTGTGTTACAACGCCTCGCCCGTAAAGTACTGATTGTTCTGGCAGCAATAGTAATCGGAGGGGCGGGTGTGGTGCCTGGGTTTGCCGCGGCATCCACGCTCAACGGGCACGACGTCGTACTCGATGGCAACGGTAAGATCGTCTCGTGGGTTCCGCAACAGGACCAAGCCTACAGCACTGTTAGCTCGCTGGCCTGGAACTACCTTCTCAACCAGGTACCAAAAGATCCTGCCACTGGGCAGCCTGCTTACTACTCACAGTCTTATCTGTTTCCGGACAACGGTCAGCTTGGCGCTTGGCCAAGTAATCCTGCCGGCATGAACGCTATGCTCATCGAATCGGCTATTGAGTATTACCAGTATTCTGGTGATAGTCGCGTTATTACGCTTGCACGCAACCTTGCCGACCATCAACTGGCGCAGGGTATGACGTTGCCCACCGACAATTGGGCAAACGTACCATACGCCAGCGGCGATGCCGGCTCAATGGTTTATAAAGGCGCTTCATACGGCAACAGCACTGGTGTTGGCGACGGAGCCGGCTACATCCAGCCTGACAAAGTTGGCGAATTGGGCTTGGGCTTCCTGCAGCTCTACCAGCAGACCGGCGTCACCACCTATCGCGATGCTGCCATCAATGCCGCAAATGCTCTGGCGAGTCATGTCCGCACTGGCAATGCGACGCAATCACCCTGGCCATTTCGCGTTAAGGCTGCGGACAACTCCATTCGGGAACAATACTCCGCCCATGTTATCTCATCCATCGAGCTGTTCGATAAGCTTATCAAGCTCAACCTCGGTACACCCGCCAACTATCAGTCCGCACGGCAGACTGCTTGGAACTGGATGATGCAATACCCCATGACAAACAACGTTTGGGCCAACTACTTCGAGGACGTCGGCACGCGGAGTGGCACCGATAACATCAACTCCCTCAATCCGATGATGACCGCCCGCTACCTCCTGCAATATCCAGAGACCGATCCCAATTGGCAGGCTCACGTCCGTGGATTGATTGCCTGGACGGAGGCTAACTTCAACGAGACGCAGTATGGCGCCAATACTATCAAAGAACAGCAGGTCTTCCCGTTTGCTATGGGCAGTCACAGCTCTCGCTATGCGTCAGTAAATGCGCTGCTCTACGAGAAAACCGGCGACCAAGCCGCCAAAGATAAGGCTTACCGCAGCTACAACTGGTCTACCTACATGATGCGAAGCAACGGCGTTGGCATCGATGGACCCAGCGTGAACAACCAGTGGTTTACCGACAGCTATGGCGACTATGTCCGTCACTTCATGGTGGGCATGGGTGCGGTTACCGACTGGGCACCTGCTGCGCAGACCCACTTGTTAGAGTCTGCCTCCACCGTCACCAACATTATGTACACCCCGACACTCGTTAATTACACGACCTTTGATGCCAGCAGCCTCGAGAAGATGAAAGTTGCGGCCGTACCTACCAGTGTAAGTGTTGACGGAGTTGCTATCAGTCAGCGTGGTGACCTGGCCGCCGAAGGCTGGACGTATGATCCCGCCACAACCGTTCTGCAGATCCGTCACGATACTGGCACAAACGTCGCCGTTGGCCTCAATGGTACACCGGCCAACCAAGTGCCGACCGTTAGCTTGGGCAGTCTCAACGCTAATTACGTCATGCCCGCCAGTTTTGACCTGAACGCCACCGCCACCGACGCCGATGGCACCATTGCTAAGGTTGAGTTCTATCAGAATGGCGTTCTGCAAAGCACTGACACGACAGCACCGTACAGTTACAGCATCGCTAACCTTGCCGCTGGCACGTACGGTTTTAGCGCTAAAGCCTACGATGACCAAGGTGCTGTCACCAGTTCCAGTACGGCTACTGTCACCGTCACCGACCCTGCGCAGGCCGCAGGCTGGACGGGTCTGGATATTGGTTCTGTGAATCCGGCCGGATCCACGGCTATCAATGGTGGTGTTGCAACCGTAAAAGGAAGCGGAGCCGACATATGGGACGGCGCCGACTCCTTCCACTTTGGCTATCAGCAAATGACTGGCGACGGCGAAATTAAAGCTCGGATCGTTAGCCAGCAAAATACCCAAGAGTGGGCGCTGGCAGGCGTTATGATTCGCGAAAGTTTGGCCGCCAATTCGCGCCACGCTCTGGCCGCCATGACTCCGGGTCACGGCCTGTCATTCGATTATCGCGCAACCACCGGCGGCAACACGAGCTACACAGCTGGCGGCAGTGGTACAGTGCCGTATTGGCTGCGCTTGGTGCGCAGTGGCAACACTATTACCGCCTCGAAGTCCACGAACGGTACTACTTGGACGAACATGGGCAGTGCGAGCATCGCCATGGGCAGCACCGTGTATGTCGGTCTGGCCGTTACATCACATTCCAATGGCACGCTCGGCACTGCGACTTTCGACAACCTCAGCTTTACCGGCCAGCCGCCTGCTGCTGACACTACACCCCCGGCATTCAGTAATGTATCTGCCCAGAATCCTAATCAAAATGGTGTAACCATCGCATGGACAACCAACGAACCGGCAACCTCGCAAATCGATTACGGCACCACAACCGCCTATGGCACCAGCACAGCCACCAATACTAGCCTGGATACCACCCACACCCAAGTAGTCGCTGGTCTGGATGCTGGCACGACCTATCACTACCGAGTTCGTTCGGCTGATGCCGCCGGTAATACAGCCGTGTCTGGTGATTTTACCTTCGCGACGCCTGGCACTCCTGACAATGAAGCGCCGACGGCCGTTACTAATGTACAAGCTGCAACACCGCTGCCAGCCCGCGTCGACCTTACGTGGAGCGCAGCAACTGACAATGTGGCCGTTGACCACTACATCGTCAAGCGAGATAGCCAAACCATCGCCACGCCAGCCGGCACGAACTTTAGCGACACTGGCGTATCGCCAAACAGCAGCTACACGTACACGGTTGTAGCAGTCGATGCCGCGAATAACGTCAGTCCAGACAATCCCTCTATTGCCGTAACCACGCCAAGCGACACAACCGCACCTACCGTGCCAGGCAACCTTACCGCCACGCCTACCTCGGCAACCCAAGTCAACCTCACCTGGACAGCATCGACAGATAATGTCAGCGTTGCCCGCTATACCATCTGGCGTAATGGCATTTCACTTGGCTTCGTATCGACGCCTGGATATGTCGACACTAGTGTCGTGGCTGGCACCGCCTATAGCTATACAGTTACTGCCCAGGATGCTGCCGGCAATATAAGTGTCGCGTCAAATACCGCTAGTGTGACTACGCCGGCCGCACAAACTCTTGCAGTTGACACCCAGGTGGTCAAGCACGGCACCAGCGCTGCAACGAACATCGTCTCGCCTGCTATAACCACGACCGGCACGAATGAGCTCCTGATAGCGTTCATTTCGTCAGACGGAGCCAGCGGCAGCGGCACGTCTAGCTTTACAGGTGTAACCGGAGGCGGTCTCACCTGGACGCTTCGTAAGCGCGTCAACACTCAGGCTGGCACCTCGGAAATCTGGACCGCACCAGCTCCCGCCAAGTTAACGAATGCTACTATTACGGCTACCCGCACGGGCAGCTACCGAAGTTCTATGGTTGTAACCGCCTTCAAAGGCGCTTCGCTCACGATCCAAGGCGCAGTTGGCGGTGCCAGCGCTGTCAGTGGCGCGCCATCTGCGACGCTCACCACCACTCAGGCTAATTCATGGGTGTGGGGTGTCGGCAACGACTGGGACAATCCCCTGGCCCGTACTGTAGGCACGAACCAGACTATGGTTGACCAATTCATGACCAGCAGCGGCGACACCCTGTGGGTTCAGCGCCAAAATGCCATAACGCCAACCGTTGGCACGGTGGTAACTATCAATGACACGGCGCCTACCAATGACCGTTGGAACTTAGCCTTGATCGAAATCGTTCCGGCCAACTAGGGTTAGCTTGCCGCTCCGTCTCCTTCGAATGCTCGTTCCAGCTCGACAACATCGAGTTTGTGCATCTTCATCATCGCTTGCATTGCTCGGTTCGCCTTCTCCTTGTCGGGGTCATTGAGTAATTCACCCAGACGAGTTGGTACGATTTGCCAGCTGACGCCGAACTTGTCTTTGCACCATCCGCATTGTTCGGCTTCCGGCACCGCTGACAACTTTTCCCAGTAATAGTCCACTTCTTCCTGATCTTTGCAGGTAACGGTAAACGACACGGCTTCGTTAAACTTAAAGATCGGGCCACCGTCCAGGCAAATGAACCGCATACCGTCCAGTTCAAACTCGCCATTTATGACTTTGCCGGCCATGCCTTTGAAGTGCTCGTCCAGGGACTCGTCTGGGTATTTCTCGATATGAATAATCTTAGAATTCTTAAACACGTTGACGTAATAGTTCATCGCTTCTTCGGCGTTCATGTCAAACCATAGAGAAGGTGTAATCTTTTGCATGATATTCCTTATGTTAGTAGCTGTATTATCTCATAACCAATAAAACACCGCCCAAGTGAGCGGTGTTTTCCATCGAGCGATTCTAGCCTAGAATCCGCTCTTCGATGCGCTGACTACTCGGTCGTTTAAGTATGTGACCGTGACGATTTTGTCACCCTGCGAGTACGTGCATACTTCTTGCTGACCCACAGCTGCTGTTGCGGCCTTCACGACCACCGCACAGTTCGTGCCCAGGCCATTTGCCTTGCTCGTGATCTCTGTCTTGGTGCTGCCGACGTTAATGACCGCTGCCAGGTCAGCGATGCCATCTGTGTTGCTGGTTGCTGGAGGGGTTGTTGTCCCGCCATTGCTCCCATTACTTCCATTACTGCCGCTGGCACCATTGCTACCGTTACTTCCGTTTGTGCCGTTGGTTCCGCCACTACTGGTGTTGCCGTTGCTCGTGTCGGCGCTGGTGCCGGCAGTAGTATCAACAGAAGGCTTGTCCGGGCCGGCCGCAGACACGTTGGTGTAAAATGCCGAGCCGAGCTTCGGCTGCATGAATGGCCACCATCCGTTAGCCTGCGCCCACAGTAAGTATAGTAGCAAGATAATTATCGCGATCAAGAATGCGAGAAAATGCTTTTCTTCTCGTACGATCCCCTTGTTTTTTTCGCGAGTGACGGCGCCCTTGATTGCTGCGCTCTCCTGTTTTTTTGCCATTTTTCATGCCCCCTAAAGAAATGACGTTACATAATTTATTCAATATATAATCGATCAAACAAACGCAACAATAATATATATCGCATCGCTTTTTTAAATATTAACGTATAATTAATAATTCAGATTCTTACATAAGACACACATAAAAGTCCGGGCATCTGTCCGGACTTTTATGCGTCAAACGCTGCTGCTAATCTATAATCTGATAGTTATGCGCCTGGAAATTACCCTCTAGGCTGTACCAGATACGATACTTTGTGCCGTCCAGCACGTTGGTCGCAATCGGGACAATTGTTCCGTTACTTCCAGTGGAACACGCCAATTTGGGTGTGCCGTAGTAAGGATCACCCCATGTTGGGAAGAACTGGACCTTAAAGGTCGCACAGTGGTCGCTGGGAACTGTTTGGTTTTGAATGTTGCGAACATTGATGTCCTTGCAGGCTGAGACCGATGTGTTCGGTACGTAATAGATGCTGCTGTACACCCAGCCCGCTTCGGAGCCAGCCGATACAGCGCTCTGGACGCGGCAAGTGTATGCCGACGCGCTGCTGGCGGGCAGCACGAGGTTGGTCGCTCCTGCCACCAAACTCACCGCCACTAGGCCCGTTAGGAGTCTTTTTGTATTATGAAATGCTCGTACAAGTAGCTTCATACCACGTCCCCCTTATTAGTGACTATAGTATATACTCTTCGATGGGTTGCGTCTGTAAGCGAATCGGCTCAGACATTTAGTGGCCGACTGGCAGGAACTATCGTAGAGTTTACTCGCAAGCCACTCCGTCATTATCTCGATCTAAATGCGATGCATACCCTGGTTGTCCGCGGTAGATTGGCGTGACGCCAGCAGCTCGAAATAGACTCGGTAGTCTTCCCAGCGTGGGGCGTTGTGGCGCCTCAGCGAGCAGGAACCGTAGAGTTCGAGCATGACCGCGTCTATCGCTCTGGCGATTTGGCACGGCCGGTTGCAGTCGCGAGGATCGCCTTGGAACGGCTTTCGCGCCTCGCGACGGACCAACTGAACGAACTGGGCTAGGCTGACAGGTGCAACCATGACAACTCCTCGGTTGTAGATCGTACTGGGAGTATAGTACGTGCGGCCCTATTATGCCATCTTTGCAATTACGCTATACTGATCAACATGAATGACAACGACCGAACGCTACAGAGCTATCAGGATGAAACCGACAAATACCTGGCTGGTACGCCGCCGATCCCCGATGAGCTGAAGACATGGATTGACGATTGCCTTAATCTACTTCCTAAAAACGCGAAGATACTGGAAATCGGCAGCGGCTTCGGTATGGATGCTGAGTACATGAAGGCGCAGGGCTATGACATTGAATGCAGCGACGCAGTGCCGAACTTTGTCGAGATTTTGAAGAAGAAGGGCTTGCATGCTCGTCTGCTCAATGTGCTCAAAGATCCAATTGAGGGTAGCTACGACATGGTGTTTGCCGATGCGGTGCTGCTTCATTTCGATCAGCAGGAAACGATCCAGGTGATACGAAAAATCCGCAGTGCGCTCCGTGACGACGGTATCCTGGCTGTTCGTGTCAAACAGGGCGATGGCGAGACTTGGAGCGATGCCAAGCTTGGCGCGCCGCGATATTTTCACTATTGGCAGTCTGAAGATCTCCAGCAAATGATTGTCGAATGCGGCTTTGAAACTCTGGACTTGTCTCGGGGCTATAGCGGTCACAATAAAGCGAATTGGATCGGCGTTATAGCACGAAAACGATCATAAAAATATCGTTGATTTTTACGTTATCCGTTTATAAACTGAGAAAGTAATTAAATAAGGGGGTGGGGTATGAAGAAATTATTGACGCGAGTGAGCCTATTTATGGCATCGCTCGGTCTGACGTTGGGCGGCTTTGTGTCGCCAGCTAGCGCTATTACGCCCGGTTCGTGTCCGTTAGCTTTCTATGGCACCGGTAGTGCTCCAAGTAGTATTTCAGGTTTGAGCCCGTCGGTCGGTGTTGATCTGGGTGTGAAGTTCACGACACGTGGATCAGCAGTGACGACTGGTATTCGCTTCTACGCGGGTCCTCTGGAGAGCGGACCATTTACTGTTCATCTTGCTGACGCTTCGGGCACACAACTGGCAACCGCCACTGCAACCGCCGTTGGCTACCCAGGCTGGTACGAAGGTACCTTTAGCTCGCCCGTCGACACGCCAGCTGGGGACTACATTGCCTGGCGCAATGCTGACGCGGGTGGCAACGCCTACCTTAGTGCGGCACTGGGCAGCGGAATCGGTGGCCCTGGCGACGTCGCTTACGTAAAGGCTGGCTACTCAGGTCTGTATGACTACCAGCCGCACAGTGGCGCACCAAGCACCGCGACAGACACTGAATATTTCATCTCACCTATCAGCACTGATAGTGTTACGCCAAACGCTCCGACCGTCACAGCTGATGCAAACGCCGACTCCGTAACTGTACATCTCAGTGGCGGCTACGATGGCACCAACAATGACGGTACTGCGCAGCGCAAGTTGTACCGCAACGGCTCGCTCATTGCTGACTTGAACGGTAGTGCTGAGAACGCAAATCTCACCTACGTCGACCCGAACGTATCAGGTGGCACGGGTTACACATACACAGCGAAGTCCCTCGACTTTTGCGGCACCATGAGCGCGGCATCGACGGGTGCGAGCGTTACTGCTTCTACTGAGGAGACAGTTTGGGGCAACAACATCCCATACGGCACAGACTTGGGCGACACTGCCTCTCTGGAGCTAGGTATGCGCGTGACGCCTGCTGTTAATGGCTACATCAACGGTGTACGCTTCTACCGAACGGTTGCGAATGCCAATGGCTACGTCGCTAATCTCTGGACTGACGGTGGCACGAACTTGGCATCCGGCAGTACACTGACGAGCGGTTCGGTGACCCCTGGTTGGAATGAAATACGCTTCAGCTCGCCGGTCGCAGTAACGGCGAATACAACCTACGTTGTTAGCTATTTCACTGACGGCGGTCAATATTCATACACCCCGAGCGCATTTACCTCCGCAGTCAATCGTGGCAACCTGACGGCACCAGCTGATAGCGGCGGTTCTCCGAACGGTATTTACAAAGTCACATCAACCAGCGCCTTCCCTACCTCGACTTACAACTCTAACTGGTACGGAGTCGACGCAATCTTCACCCAGTAATTCTGTATCTCACGAAACGCATAAATAGCCGCCCATCCGGTGGCTATTTATATGTAGTGTGGTTATGAGTGCTCATGGTATTTCGGCCTACCATTTATTTTGTGGAGGGAGGGCGCGTTGACGAGCACCCTCCCTCCGGCTTACTTGCCCTTGTAGTACTTCTTCAGTTCCTGACCGCGCGGGCAAGCGCAGTAATCCGTGACCCAGTGCCTGGTCTGTCCTAGTTCGACCCACCGCCGGTTGTAGCCGACGTCACCGCAACGCTGGCACTCGGCGTTGGGGTAGTGCTTCGGCTTAGAAGTTGCGAGGCCGATTGCGCACAGAATCGCGATTACGATCCCACAGCAGATCGCGCCGCCGGATCCAATCGAATCAGAGCCGTAATTCGTCTCGGCCAGCAACTGATACATGATCATGCTCACTCCCGACTCTACGAGGACATGAGTGTTATTGTATAACCTATTGAGTGATTACGCACCAACTTCGAGGGACGTGAGCGCGCTGAATAGTTCGCTGACACTCACGCGGGAGTTGTTAAGGCCGTCTCCGGCATAGTAACTTGCGTGTGGAGATGCGCCGGTAGACCGAGGCAGGGCGGCCCATTCCTTGGAGAGGTTTTCGGCAAATTGTTCGCGAGTTATCTTTTTCTCGACGTACGCAACTGCGCCCCGCCGTTCGATCAGTGCAATGGCGAGTCGATCCTGCAAGGCTTCATTGAATCGCGTATGTGGGCTGATGTGCTGCTGTCGCACAAGCCCCGCCAGCGTGGTACCCATAAACTGATATCGCCCGACGGCGTTGCTAGCATTTCCAGCTGCGACATATGCTTGCTGCCAGTGCATCACTTCGGCCACGGTCATACTTGTAAACTGGATCGATGTGTTGCCGGCGTTGCCGAAGTAGGCATTGTAATTGCCGTTACTTTCGCCTTTTGCGATGGTGTTGAGTAGTGGTGTGTAGGCGGCGGGATTGATCATGGTTGGTGTAAGTCCTTGGGTTACGAGAAATACAATGCAGGCGCTTGCCGCGGCTAAGCCAACGGTTCGCCGCTGCTTGCGATTTAGCTTTCGCCAGAGGCGAAGCGGTTTGTAATAGAGTGAGCGCACTTTCATAGTAACGCATTCCAGCTTATGACTTCAGCGGCTGGTTCGCAAGCGTAGATTCGACACCATGGTGGCAGGAGTATTGTGCATCTAGGAAATTATGCAGAAATATGGTATTGTTGCTGTCATGTCAACGACAGGACTGCCTGGCAGGGCGGCAGCGCTCACTTCATTGCGGGCCAACGGTGACCAATTCGCATCGGTGCCACTGGCGCCTCGACGACTCGGGAGGGCAACTTACCGACACCCCACCAACGGACAGCGGCCGGTCACCTACGACCCTCGCGTTCTGGCGGGAGTCATGAGGTTCTACTCCAATACGACGGTCCTCAGGGATCTACTCCAGGATGCCGGCGGCGATGCCTGGCCGACCCGTGTGATAACGGCCGACCTCGGCCGACTGGTCGAACGGAATTCGTTTATCTGGAGTGTGTCCGGCTACGCCACGATCGGACATCCATGCGATCTCGAGGCAACAGCGCTCGAGCGGGTGTACGAGGTGTTCCGGCAGAGCAAATATCGTCCCTCGCTGGTCTGCGACGGTGCGGCTGGTGCTGGCGTGCTGGGCATCAGCGGTGTGCTGGCTGAGCATGCGGGCATTCCGACGCTCGGCATCACGCCGCTTCAGGGCATGGCCAGCATGGCACCGCGACGGCACATGATCGTCCACGGCAGCACATACGCTGACCGCGAGGTGGCTATCGGTGCCGCAGGCGACATCCTGCTGGTCGTCGGTGGTGGTGGCCTGGACGCTGTGGGCAAGCCGAAGGGTGCCTTGAACGAGGCGCTCGCTGCTGCGCGCTCCGGTGGCGTTGTTGTGCTGCTCGCGCAGCGAAGCACTGATCCGACCTCGTTCGCCCAAGCATGGCGCCAGCAGCGGGACATGACCGAGGCCATGCGACAAGGACGCGTGATCGTCATCCCTCTGACGACCAAGCGGGCAATTGCCAACGGCATCCATCAGGCCACACTGGCCGCCGCTACCACTCCGCAGCGCGTTCGCCAGTCGCGAATCCGGCAACTGCAAGCCACGTTCAACCACTGACCTGTCCGACTTAAGCCGCCCGACCACTGCCCGATCAGGGCGTGCGTCGGGCGGCTTTCTGATTTTTGAAGCAGATGCACAGATAACTCTCAGGCTTGTTCTGTAACCTGAGGTCTACGCGAAGCGTTATTGATTTTATCAAATGGGTAATGTACCAAGGAGGATAACTGAGTGAAATGCCCTGTCGACAATGCAACTTTATCGATGATGGAGCGATCCGGGATTGAGATAGATTATTGCCCGGAGTGCCGTGGTGTCTGGTTGGACCGTGGTGAGCTGGACAAATTAGTAAAAGGCTCGGCTGAATACGACCGCGAGCAGTACGGCTCACGTAGTCGAGATCACGATGAAGATGAGCGTGACGAACGCCACGGCAAGAAGAAGCGGGGCGGCTTTATGGAAAATATCTTCGACGGCTTCGGTGATTAATACCGCCTAGGCCTCGCTTCATGTAAAATGAAGTCATGAGCGCTCCCTCCACCAAACGAGCTTTGGTTACATCCTTTGCGGTTGATCTCCTTGATGTTGTCATGAACGTGGCTGTGGCGGCAATTACGGGCAGTGCCGTGATGTTGGCTGAAGCGATGGAGGGGCTGGCTGATTTGTCTTCGGTGGGCCTATTGATGGTCGGGCATAAACGTTCGCGTCGCAAGCCTGACCAGAATTATCAGTTTGGCTACGGCAAGGAGCTGTACTTCTGGGCGCTGCTGTCGGCAGTGATTATACTCGCGATTACCGCAACACTGTCGTTCTATTTTGGACTGGATAAGTTTATACACCCGGAGCATGTGGAATGGACTGGGCTGGCCTATGCTGTACTGGTGGTGGCGATTGCAACGAACGGGTATGCGTTTAGTGTTAGCGCGCGAGTGCTGCTGGCTGGCAAGTCCTTCCGCGAGTTGCCCCGGGTATTTATGCAGTCTGCTCTTCTGGCGCCGAAGACGACGGTAGTGCTGGATACCATGGGAACCTTGGCTGCGTTCTTTGGCCTGATAAGTCTGGTAGTTTATGGCATAACTGGCGATAGTCGTTTCGACGGAGTCGGCGCGATGATCATCGGCCTGACGCTGGCCGGGTTCGGCATTGTGCTATTGGACGGGGTGCGAGGATTTATCACTGGTCGCAGTGTTCCGCGGGTATTGGCCCACGATATTCGTGCTGCGGCACTGAAGGTTCCGGGTGTGCTCCGGGTATTGGATCTTCGGACGATGATTCTGGGTGCTTCGAGCACCTTGGTGAATTTGGAAATTCATCTGGACGACAACCTCACAACAGATGAAATTGAACAAATTATCGATAAGGTAAAGCATGAAGTTGGTCGCGTCGTGCCGGGCTACACGCACGTCCAGGTCGAGCCCGAAACGCCGGCCAAACCACGTCGTCGAACTACGGAATAAGCACGCGCAGGCTGGATGGTTTTGAGCGATAGTTGAGCGGAACCGGGAGGTCGAGCACTTCCCCATCGCACGCGACGTGGAGCGTACGGTGATGCCTGGTACTGATGATGCACTCACTCGCTTTGTAGGTGGCGAAATCCTGGGTACGGCGTTTTTTAGTAAAGAGTCCAACTGCTAGCATGCGCAAGATGCCCACGAAATTCTGAGCCTTCACGATGTAGATCGCGAGCTGTCCTCCCTGCAGCGTTTCGCGCTGGCCGATATTTGGATTGGCGCGCTTGTAGCTATTATTACCGATGAAGACGAACGGCGTACGGTAGGCTACGTGCTTGCCGTCGATGGTCAGCTCGACGTGATACCGTCGCGGATTAAGGGCTGCCTTGAGCGAGCCGACGAGCGCCGCCGGCCATTTTCCAATATGACTATCGAGTTCCTCGCGGGCGCGAAGCGACCTGGGGTACCAACCGATGCTGGAATTATTCAGGAAGACGTGGCCGTTGACGATGCCGATATCGACCTGCGTTTGTGTGTTGCCGAGGGCGACTTTGACTGCGTCGGCGGTCTCTAGCGGGATGCCAAGCTCTCGGGCAAAGTGGTTGAGTGTTCCGCTCGGAATAACTGCCAGCGTCGCGTCCGTGTCGATGATGTGCCCTACCACGCTATTTATAGTACCGTCACCACCGGCAGCGACGACGGTCAGGTGCGGACGTCGCAGCAGGCTGGGCAGCTTATCGTCGATACGGTCGATCGGTACGTATGTTGGCTCGACATTGTGCGTTTGGAAAGCCTGCTTGATGTCGGCCAGCGAATCTTCTGAGCCAGAGTTGGTGTTGTAGACGACGGCAATGTTCATGGCTTTACAAACACCACGATGAGCGTCACAACAACACCGCCTAGCAGCCAGCCGGCAATAACATCGGTCGGATAGTGTGCACCAACATAGACACGCGAGATGCCGACGAGCAGTGCAAATATAATGAGCGCGGCAGAAACGAGGATGCTCCATGGCGCAGGCAGATACTTCACCGCGAGGAATGCCAGCAGACCGCACGTCACAGCAGCACCGAAGGCATGCCCGCTCGGAAAGCTGCTCGTCTGGAAATACATATTACTGACATACAGCGTATCAGGGCGAGTGCGGTGCACGAAGTGCTTTAGCAAGGTGTTTGCCCCCATCGCAAGTAACGCGAAACCCATGCTATAAGCCAGGCGCATGTGCGCTTGCTGCACGGCATAAGCAATCATAGCGCAGGCAACGATACCCATTACAAACGGCTGGCCGACATTCGTAATAATGAGCATCGGCATATGCAGCCAACTCGGCCAACTGGTGATGAGCTGGGTATAATTGGTGTCAAAGCGGACGATCAAATCTTTGAGCATATATTCATTATAAAGGTTTTACCGGGATTTCGAACGTGCCGCGCCAATGTATAGCCAGCTGATGATCGTAAGATTCACGAGCGCGAAATTGTAAAAGAAGTCTTCGAGCGGGATCGATCCGATACGAATACCGCTGTAATGCGCCGCGCTGTATTCGACAATCGGGAGTAGCGTGAGTAAAGTATTGGCGATCAGGAACAGCCCAAACATACACGCCATGAAGAACAACCATTGCCGAATCGGTTGCGGACTCACCAGCCATAGGCCGGCGGTGCCGGCAGCGATGATGCCGACCAGCAGACTGTATTCATGCCCAATGTTGCTCAGTAGCAGTAGCGCGCTTGCTGCAATGACCGCCCAGAGCGACGGACGATAGAACCGACCCATATCCGCGCGTACCGGTGTAAGCTCCCAGATAGCGATGCTGAGCAGCGGAATCGCCAGAAAGAAGAGCATCTCTTCAATTGGAAGGCCCGCCAGCGCGACGCCCAGCGTGAAGTCAGGATTGAACCCCCAGTGCCCGCGCCACGTGGCCGAGATATCCCAGACGATAAACGGAGCCGCCACGACAAGTAGCGCGGTGAGCGTCCGTCGCCATTCGCTGAGCCAGGCTGATTGCTTCCAGATGCCCAGGCCGAACGCGGTCGCCAGCACACCAATATCAAGGATCAAATAGCTATAGTTATGCATACATCATCCTCAGTAACGCTCGAGCAATGACATGCTCTTTGGTCGGCTTCACCTTCCGCTTGAAGACGACGAGCGGATCATGCGTGATGTGCCGACCAGTCCAGTTGTACATATCAACGGCCGTGCGTAGCGGGATGCGGTAGCGCCTGGGGATGTAGCGGAAGCCTCGGCGAGCTTCGTTTTGCCAGCGCTTATAGCGTTTGAGCTCGAACCGGATGAGCGCGCGGAACGCTTTGGGGTGAGCCTTGGCGCTCTCGGCCGACAGATCACGAAGGCCGAATAGCTGTAAGTCTTCCTGTGGAATATAAGTGCGCCCCAGAGCGTTATCCTCGGTAATATCACGAATAAAATTGATGAACTGCATTGCTCTCCCCTGCATCGCGGCGGCTTCCATTGCTGCTTCGGGCAGGCCCATAATCCGCGCCATCATTAGCCCGATGACTTCGGCTGAACCGTGGATGTAGATCAGCGTTTCTTCGATGGTTTCGTACGGGTGTGGCTGGATGTCTGCTTTCATTGAAACAAAGAAGTCGTCAATCCACTGGACGTCAAAGTCATATCGTCGTGCGACATCGACCATGTTTTTAACGACGCGTTTGTCGATGCTGTCGCGTGATTTGATCGTCGTATTAAAGGCGGGGTCGGCCCAAGCCTGGCGCCAGGCCCGCTCGAGCGCTCGCAGTTTTTGTGGCTGTGCTGGCTGCTCGTCGACATAATCATCAGCAACTCGGACGAAACTGTAAAGCTTGAAGACGTCGCTTTTGATTGGCTCGGGAAAGAACTTACTGGAGAAATAATACGTCGTACTTCCCTGCTTGAAGATGCGTTGTTCGACGCTCATTTCTGGTGCTCCCGGATGACTCTGGCGACGACTTTGCCACTGATGAGCACCATCGGTACGCCAGTGCCGGGGTTAGTATATTGGCCGGTGTAGTACAAATTCGGGAGGCGTTTGCTCTGCATCCTGGCGCGCAGTACGGCGCTTTGCGTGAGGGTATGACTGAGGCCGAATGCGTTGCCGCCGAGCGCATGGAATGTTTCACTGAAGTAGCTTGGTCCATAGACATGTTGGGATTCTATGTGGCCGGAGAATGTCTGGCCTGTTGCCCGTTCGACGCGGCGAATGAGTCGCTCAGCGCCGTCATTCAGCTGCGCCTTGGTTGGCGTGAGGCCGGCGGCCATGGGCGCAAGGAAGAAGAGATTTTCGTGGCCTTTTGGCGCAACGCTCGGGTCGGTCTTGGACGGGGCGCAGAGATAAAAGAGCGGCGAGTCCGACCATACTTTGCGAGTAAAGACTTCCTCGAAGTGACGGTTCCAGTCAGTGTCGAAGAAGAGGTTGTGGTGTTCAAGCCCGGCAACACGCCCCCGGACACCAGCCGTGACAAGTAACGCCGACGGCGATAGCTGGCGCTGCTCCCAATAGCTTTCGCTGTAGCTCCGGTCGGAGCTATCTAGTAGCTCGGTTTCCGTAAAGTGATAGTCCGCGCCAGAGACCACGATATCGGCAGCAACCCGCTCTCCACTGACGGTAATGCCAGTTGCTTTGCCCTCGGCAGTTTCGATTTTTTGGACTTCAGCATTGTAGACGAACTCGACACCCTGCTCGCGACATACCGACTCAATTGCGCGCGCAACAGCGCCAAATCCGCCCATTGGATACCAGCCACCGAGCTGCAGATCGACGTACAGCAGCAGTGTGTAATATGCCGGAATGGTGCGCGGACTACCGCCCATGAAGACGGTCATAAATTCAAAAGCCTGCTGGAGCAGCGGGTTGTGTATGGAGCCTGCGATGCGACGGTGATATGAGCCAATCATGTCGGGATTGAGCACAAATTTGAGAACATCTGCGCGCAGACCTTGGGCGAGATGCAGCCCGTCCAATTCGAGCAAGCCACCCCGTACGGCTTTATACTCTCGTTCTGTTTTAGCTAAAAGGTTACGGAGTTTGTCGCCGGCGCCGGGTTCGATTGCCTCAACCGTTTCGAAGACAGCCGGTGCTCGAGGTATATTAAGTGTGGCATCGTTGCCAAAGATCCGGTAGGACGGTTCAAGCGATTGTAGTTTATAGAAGTCAGTTGGTTTGTGCCCAAATGCGGCAAACCATTCTTCGAACACATCGGGCATCAAGTACCAGCTGGGTCCGAGCTCGAATGTGTACCCGTGCTCCCGTACCACATGCGCTCGCCCACCAGGCTGGTCGTTCTGCTCGTAGACGGTTACCTTGTAGCCGGCCTGCGCCAAATGCGCCGCGGCACTCATACCGGCAAATCCGGCGCCGATTATGACCACCCGTTTGCGGTTCATGCTTCGCGATTCCTCAGGTAGCTTGCCAGCCCAGCGAGGAACCGTACGCCCTCACCTTCTGGCAAACCGCTGCTGTGAGCTCGATCAATCGCCATCTGGCAGGAGTGTTCCAGTTCAACTTTGACGGCGTCGAGCGCGCCGCAATCGCGGATGATGTGTTTGCAGCGGTGGAAGGCGTCGTCGGTAAGGTTTGGGCTTCCGAGCTGTGACTCCAGAAAAGCGGCGTCGTCCTCGCCCGCCCGTTCCAACGCTTTCAGAATTAACATAGTCCGTTTGCCTTCCTTGATGTCATCGGCAGGGCTTTTGCCGGTGTCTTCAGCGCTGCCAAAGAGCCCGAGAATGTCGTCCGAGATCTGGAAGGCGCGCCCTGCCGCCAAGCTGTAGTTCATGAGCGCATCCAGCATGCGTGGTGGTGCGCCGGCCAGAATAGCCCCGAGCTGGAGCGGATTCGCAAACGTGTAATAGGCAGTCTTCCAGATTAGGACATCTTCGATGCGTTTTTTGTCCCGGGTCGTATCGGCCTCGTTGATGATGTCATTGAATTGTCCGTGGCACGTGACGGCAATGAAGCGATTGAGGTTTTCGAGTGCGGCAATCTTGCGGTCTGCATCAACTGGCAGTTTGCTGATTTCCAGCATCGCTTCATGCGAGCCGGTCATTGCTAC
>Ga0247769_1000006_pt1 | contig 43206 bp, 65 predicted proteins | sample UWRJL166409R6_FD_179942 | JGI IMG/M metagenome (GOLD analysis project Ga0247769, IMG submission 179942) | Plant litter microbial communities from Arlington Agricultural Research Station in Wisconsin, United States - UWRJ-L166-409R-6 | ecosystem: Environmental > Terrestrial > Plant litter >... | reverse complement strand
GTGGCCTACCCCCTCATACCGGGAAAAACGGACATCTTGAGACTATGCCATATTGGACATTGGCTGCATGAACGGACATCACTAAGAGTTAAGGATCACCAGAGAGTGACGGGCCTAGTGGGTGGGTCAGGGTGGCGCATCGGATCACCGATCGCCTGGTTGCATGGGGCACACGCTGCCTTGAGGTAGCGCGGATCATCACCAGTCACAGCACGACCGAGCACGTGATGCACGCAGTCAGCCACCGCCTCACCCCGGCAGACCACGGCCAGCGTGCACCGCCCGCTGTTGCCACGCGGGGGTGCGTCCAGGTTGGCGAGTAGCACCGCATCGCGGATGCGGCGCCACGGCCGGCCCCCGCCCTTCGACCACGCACCCCTGCTCCTCGCCATGACGTGAGCATAGGCAGGCCAGACGTTGGGTACCGTGTGCCGTATGGCTGAAGAGATCAAGACCGAGGCAGAGCAGATGCAGGAGAACTACGACCGGCAGCAGGAGGTGGCGCAGCGCAAGCCGGTACCGCACCGCCCCGACATCGGCACCGAGCAGGGCGAGCACAACGTTCCGCAGGAGGAGCTGGACAAGCGCGCCGAGACCGAGCGCGCGAACAGCACACAGGGCGGCTCGCCGGTCCGGGCGTCCGACCGCAGCACCCGCAGCGCGGGCAAGGCTGGCCCTGCCGGCTCCTGACCGCCGGCACCGCCACCGGTTGAAACGTGTCACTCGGATGTCAACAGCAAGATGGCCCGCTCCCCCCTCGGAGCGGGCCACGATCTTGTGCGCTCAGCGCTCCTTGATCACCTTGACCCCGAAGACCGAACCGCGGGGCTGGCCGTCACGGACCGCCTGGCGCCGGCTCTCCAGCTGATCGGCCGGGATGTGCTGCACCGTCTCGGTGCGCGTCTTGCCGTTGGCCGTCTCGGTGGTGATCCGCATCCGGTAGGTCATCTCGATCTCCTCGCCTCGCTCCGTCTTGCTGATACCCATAGTCTACCCGATGTCACTCGGATGTCAATGACTATTTTGCTGCCACTCCACCACCTGGCCATCGGCGTAATGACTGTGCAGCACAGCTATCCCGCACCCGGACGGGCAGCCCACCGCGGTGCTGAGCTCGCTGAGCGCCGGCACCGGCATCGCGATGCGCGCCGTCTCCGCGCCGTGCCCCGGCTCCACGGTCTGCCGCCGGCGCTCCTCCGTCCAGGGCGGCACGAGGCGCGTGTTCCTGGCCGCCTCACGCGTTGCCCTGGCGACCTCTGCCAGCCGCTCGTCCACCGCGGCGAGCGCCTGCTCCAGCTCCCGCATCCGCAACGCCAGCTCGCCCCGCTGCGCCGCTAAGTGCGCCAGCTCAGCATCCATGTAAGCCCCCTCGTTTCAGCGTGGCGCGCAAGTTCTCCAGGTGACGCCCGGCCTTGCGGCGCGCCTTCGCAGCACCCGGCGGCGGCACGTGCACGATCGTCACCCCGTCCGGCGAGCGCCACTGTTCATGCTTCGACCCGGGCGAGATGCGCCAGCCCGCACGTTGAGCGAGCTGGCGCAACCGTTCGACCTCATTGGCCACAAAGATCACATCCCCTGTACGGTTTGCTTACGTGAAACCTTCTTAACAATTGAGCCATCCGCCCGGTGCGTGTGCTCCGGACCAATCACCGCCGCGTCCGGCGCCCGCGCCGGACCCTGCACCACACACCGCGGCGCGCCCGGGCAGCAAACGATCTTCTTGTGCAGCATGCTGGCCGCCACCTTGACCCGGATCTCACGCATCCACGCCTCGCCGCACGCCTCCGGGCCGGCCAGCCACTGCTTCAGCTCCGTCACCCCGAGCGCCAGGAACGGCGGCAGCGAGCGCCCCACGATGCACACCGAGCCCCACACGTCCCCACGGCGCACCGCGTACCCGGCCCACTCCTCGCCGCGCCGGAACCGCACACTCCAGATCTCCTTGCCGGCGATCACGCTGTGGTTGGCATCTGCGCACCAGCCGTATCCGGCGGCCGCAGCGAACAGATCTCTGATCGGTCCGGGCCGATCGTGACCACAATTCGACGGGCACACCACCGCGCCGCTCGCCGCCTCCACGTGCCCGGTGTAGGAGCAGTCCGCCACCGTCCGAGCCGTGGCGCAAACCGGACACCCGTTCTCAGCCCGCTGAGCGTACGAAACGACGTACCCACCCGAGACCATGGGTGGCGGGGTTTCGGCCGGGAGACGCGAGATGGTGGCCGCCACGGAGGCTTCTGCAATCCGGCACGGGCCACAGAGCGCGTTGGCGATCTGCGAGGGGTCGGCCAGCGCCGCCTTGCCGCACCGCCGGACGCACGCCACGCGCACCAGGTGCGACCACGGCAGCGCCTCCGGCTCCTCCACCTCGAACGGCGCGGTCACGATCGCTCGCTCCCGATACCCCAAAGCGCCATGTGCTGCTCCTGTCGAGACACCATGTCCGGCGCCGGGGCTGGCAACACCACGATCAGCACGCCCGCCTCCTCGCCCGGAGTGCACCAGCGCTTGTAGTTCATCCCGCCCACGCTCAGCGAGTCATCCTTGATCACGCCGGACTTGACCAGCGCGTCCAGCACCGCCCGGCGCAGCGTGTCCTCATCGCCGATCGAGATCGCCGTGGGCCACTCGCTCGCGTGGCTCGGCCAGACGGAGCCGTGCTCCGCCGCCTCAGCCCTGCTCAGCTCCCGATCGAAACGGAAGAAGCAGTGCACCTCCACGGGCAGCGCGTACGGCTGAGTGTCATCAATGCGTCGTACGCGCCCATCACTCGCGGAGCGGCCGAGCTCTATTCCGAGCTGGTGCTGAATCGACCAGTTGAGCAGACGCATCCACGTCACCAGCTCCGGGCGCTCCTTCGCGCCGCCGAAGCTGCACGGGCGGCCAGCAGTGCCGCGCCGGTGTACCGGCTGCATGTGGCCCTTGGTCCGCGGACGCCCGGCCACGAACAGCCGGGCGATAACCTCCGCGCTCATGCCGGCGTCACCTCGGCCAACTCCTCCGGCTTCCAGGCCCGCCTCTGCCCGTCCGTGTGGATCAGCACCACGGGGTAATCCCCGCTGCGCAGTTCGACCACGGTGCCGATCTGGCCGTGCCGGATCGAAGTGTCCGTGGCGACCCGGGCGCGTCCCCAGATCTTGAAGTCCTTCATGATCCGCTTCTCCTCGCCTCGTTCATCCGTCACCACGAGCCTAGCACCGAAGTCACTTGGTATCAATTGGTGATCTAGTCTCTTGACTATCTCTCCTCTCCTCTCTCCCCGATGCACTCAGGGTTGGGGGGTCCTACGGACACCCCCCCCAAGCCCGGAGTGGGTTGCATTTGGAAGCGGAGTGCTACCCGGAGTGCCCCGGAGTGGAGCGGAGTGGCAGGTCAGCCACTCAGGGCACTCCGGCTTATATTGATGAACTTGCCCCGGAGTGGAGCCCGGAGTGGACGAGCACTCCGGGCAAGATCCCGGAGTGAGGCTTATCCCGCATTGTCCGGGTTTGGCAATTGCGCCAGAACGGTCAGGTTGATGGCCCATTTCTCGCCCCGAGGGTTGAACAGCACTCTCTCCTGGCCGACTTCCAGCTCCAGCGCGCGCGTCCAGGAGCCGTCCCAGGTCTTGCGATCAAGGTGCCCGCGCTCCCCGCTACGGATCGGCCGGCCGCCGTACCACCGTGCCCGGACGTTGCGCTCCGCCTCGCTCTTGGTGAGTCCCTCCTGGCCGCCGAGCGTCCGCAGCACCTGGAGCACCCGCCGGGCGTTGTCCCCGCGGTTGTGCCCGTACACCTGCCACGTCCACGGCTCGGGCTCAGGGACCTCCAGCTCCTGGCCGCTCTCCTCGGCCGCCGCCTCCACCTCGGCATCACGCCACGCGTCCTGAGGCAACAACACCAGCGAGCTGAGCTGCCGATCGGTGTCCGGATCGAAGCCCATCTCCACCACGCGCAGCTTCAGCGCCAAGCCGCTCTCGTCCTCGGCCATGTCCTTCTGCTTGTCGTCTTTGATCAACACCTGCATGGAGCTACGGGGCTGTGACCGGCTCAGCTTCAGCTCCGTGTCCTGTGCCCCGTCGATGGCGCTGCTGCCGCGCGCGTTTTTGCCGTCCCTTCCCGTGTGGTGCACCACCAGCACGCAGGCCCGTGTGGCGTCCTTCAGGGCGCCGGTGGCCGCTACGAACACGCCAGCGTCCTTGGCGAGGTTCTCGTCCAGCCCCACCGTGACGCGCGCCTGCGTGTCGATCACGATCAGCCCGTACCCGCGCTTGACGGCGATGGCGATCAGCGCTTGCCAGTCCTCGATCCGGCTCACCTGTAACGGCAGCGGCAGGAAGTCCACTCCGGCCATCTCACCGTTGGTCAGCTGCCATGCCCGCGTCCGCAGCGTCATGCCGGACGCGCCCTCGGCCGCCAGATACAGCACCTTTTCCTGCCGCACCCGGTGACCCTGCCACTCGCGGCCGGCGCCCACATGCGCCGCGATGTCCAGCGCCACAAAGCTCTTGAAGCTGCCCGGCTCTCCAATCAGCCAGCTCTGGCTGTCCTTGTCCAGCATCCCGTACACCAGTGGCACGGGCGCCGGGCGCGCGGCCAGTTCGGTGGCGCTGGTGAGCTGGCCCTCCAGCCACTGCTCGCGGCTCTGCTGGCCGAGCCCCTCCGGGATGACCGGCGGCGCGGGGTCGGGAGCGCGGACCGCCTGCCAGAAGTCCGGCCCCACCTTGGTCAGCATGGCGTTGAACGCGCTGCTGACCGTGGTCTCCGCGCTCCAGGTCCGACCGTCGTAGTCGGTGTGCTCCAGCGCCGTGAACAGCTGCCGCACGGCAGCGTCACGCGGCCAGAACTCCTCACCGAAGTGAGCCATCCGCATCGCCGCGTCGTTCAGCCGGTTGTTGATCTCTCCGTCCTGAGCGAGGCGCAGCGCGTCCAGTGCGGGCTGTACGTACTCCATCGCCTCCGCCACCGTGAAGCGCCGATCGTCATGCAGCGGCGCCGGTAGCACTCCGCTCGGCAATGCGAACGGCGAGCCCGGAGTGCTCTGAACAGGCCCGGAGTGCTCCGGAGTGGGCCGGTGTGCGCGCCTCACGGCCGTGCCGATCTCCTCCAGCGTGAAGGAGCTGGAGCTGTCGGACGAGTCCCATTGCACGTGCGCCAGCACCGGCGTCTCGGCCTTGCGGTTGTGCGTGCCGGGCAGCCGGTAGATCCGCGCGAGATCGCTGGTGTTGTCTACCTTCCAGCCGGCGTCCGCCGCCCAATCGATCACCAGCCGATGCAGTGCGGCGCTGGTCTCGGCCGCGCGCTCCAGTGCGCCGGGCAGCGTCAGGTCTGCCGGCTGCTCCAGCTTCCAGAACGGGTATCGGCCGCCGCCGCTGTGCACCCATACGCTCGGCTCGGGCAGCCCTGCCTTGCGCAGGAGCGTGATCAGGTCTTGCTCGCTCTCCGGATAGTTCAGCGCTTTGTGGCCAGGTCCCTTGATGTCCAGATCCATCGCGAAGCCGGGCAGGTAGGCGCTGTCCACCGCGGCGCCGCGCCCGCGGTCGATGTCCCGCAGGGTGGTGAGACGGTGATACACCCCACCCTGCGCCCCGTCGTCCAGCTGCTGGCCGTACGCCACCGCCTCACCGATGGAGGTGAAGGTGCGTCCGGCAAAGTGATCGCCGTGCCCGCCGATCCAGATCAGCCCGTCCGGCTCTGGCCCATACAGCCATTCCAGCCAGCGTTGTGCCTCGCCCATCGTCGCCTCCGTCATCGCGTTGCCGGAGTAACGCCGGGCACGGTCAGGGTGATGACGGCGTATCTGCCGTCGCGTACCCACACGGTGCCGGCGGCGGCGTCCAGCTCCGCCTCGCCGTTATTGATCATCCAGCCGTAGTTCTGAAGCGCGGTGATGATCAGTGGATCGAGCCGGCCTGTCTCGCTCAGCTCTGCGATCCAGCGGTCATGCTTCTTTCGGGTGCGTGATGCCCGTGCCGCCGCCGTACGTGCGCGCCCTTGCTCTGTCGTCATGTCGATCAACCTACCACATAGATGTCGTATGTCGATCGAGACTGATGCATGTGTCCATTGCGTCCGGTCATGGTATGATCGCCTCGCATATCTCGCCTTGCACTGATGCAGATGGATCAGCCCCGGTTCCAGGAATTCGCCTCCCTGGTCACCGGGGCTGTTTCGTGCTCGCCTTCGGGTGAGCGCTGACGTTACTCCGGCGCGCTGAACGCCACCGGCGCCGCAACAGCCCCGCGCCCGGCCTTGATCAGCTGGAGCGTCACGAGCCGGTCGTCCTTCTCCAGCGCCGCCAGCCCCGGGCCGTACGTGTCCCGCGCGTAGGCCTTCGCGTACGCCGTGACGTACTCCTGCACGTCCACCCCGGCGCGCGCGGCCAGCGCCTCCACCCGGGCCACCTCGCCGGCCTGCTCGCTGAGCGCCGCCTCCACCGCGGGGGCCAGCAGATCCTCGATCACCCGGGCGCGGCTGCCACGCGTGATGATCCGCAGCACGTCTGCGCCGTCCTTGACCCCGGCGTCCACCAGCGCCACCAGCTGCTCCTTCTTACCCGCCATGACAGTCTCCTCCTCTCCGGGGGCGGTCGGTCCGATCCCGGCTCACGATCAGGCTACTCGATGTCACTCGGTTTCGGTAGCTACCCTGTTGACTTCCGAGTGACATTGGGTAGGCTAGGGGTATGAGACAGCGTGAGATCAAAGTTCAGCCGGTGCGCCCGGGTGCGCTGCACAACCCCCACGAGAAACACGAGCTGCACATCATCGGCAGCAACATCGCCAACGTGGTGCGCCTGACCGATCAGGAGCTTGCTGCGCTCCGGACCGCGCTCGCCGCCTACCCTGTCAAGACGCAGGAGATCTGATATGCAGATTGAGAAGCTGGGAGTGCGGATCACTGATGTGCCGCTGCTCCAGAACGTCATGATCACGCCGGAGCACATCGAGATCAACGGCAAGTCCTTCGCGGGTGCCGAGGTGCAGGAGATGCGCGACGCGCTGACCGAAGCGCTGACCGCCTACACCGAGTTGAGCGCCACCTTCGGCAACCCGCCAGCCACCGGCTTCTTCATCGGTCAGGAGCTGACCGGCGATGAGCAGCTGCCGGTCGGCACGGTTGTGGTGGATAAGGACAACGATCTCTGGACGTTCCGTGGCGACCTCTGGGAGTCCGCAGACGATGACACGGTGAGTGTCAATCACTGGCCCGGCACAGTTGAGCGCTACGCCCCGGTCACCATCATGAGCCTGCCGGGCGGTGCGCAGTGATCACGGCGCTCGCAGTGGTGGGGCTGTGCATGTACGTGGCGTCCGCCCTGATGATCGGCGCGATGGTGGGCAACTACCACCTGAGCGAGAGCAGCGGCACGCTGCCCGCGGCATGGGGTCTCGGCTTCCTCGCTGGCGTCGGTTGGCCGATCCTGTTGATCGTGCTGTTCGCCTCCATGATCCGGTACAACATCCGCAACCGCCACCTCCACCGCGAGGTGGCCACCATCATGCGCGACACTGAAGGTGCGGCATTCTGGATCGGCCAGGTGCTGGCCGGCGATGAGAACCCGCCCATCGGCACAGTGGTGTTCGACGCCGAAGAGGACAATTGGCGCAAAGGCGAGCACGGATGGGTGCAAAGCGAGAATCCCCTTAAGGGTGGTCATTATTCGCTGAAGCAATTGCGCGAAAAGTTCGGCCCGATCGTGCTGGTGAGTCTGTCGACCACCGAAGGCGAGGGGTCATGACGCGGACCGCGGCACGGCTGAAGAGCAAGGCGCGCCGGGCGCGCCGGGCGGAGTACGCGGGTGACATGTTGTGCCTGATCGGTATCGCCGTGCCGTTCATGCACGTCCTCGGGCAGGCGGCGCTCGGCTGGAGCCAATTCGCGCTGATGCTGCCGTTTATCCTACTGGCGTTGCTCGGCATGCTGATCAGCGTGCTCGGCATGACGCTGGCCGACCAGTACGACGGCGAGCTCGAAGCGTTGACCGCGGCCAGCCTGCTCTGCCCGGCGTGGCACAACGCGGGCATGGGGTACGACTCGGACGGCGAGTGGTGGCGCATCGGCTGCACCCTCGGCGCCGGTCACGCCGGCCATCTCCACCAGGACGCGAGCGGCGAGGTGTTCGTGCAGGTGCTCGACACGGCTAAGCAGGAGGCGAAGGAGCGATGACACCGGAAGAGCGCGCCGTCATCAACGCGGCGATCCAGTGGCGCCGGGCCATCCCGGGCAGGCGGACCGCCCTGACCGTCGATTTGGAAGCATTGATCTGGCAGCTGATCGTCAGATGTGCCGCCTGTAACTATGAGCGGCACATCTGCCCGGGTTGCGGCGCGAACATCGGTCACGGCGAGACGGCGTGCGCTGCCTGCTCCGATGGGCCGCGCGAGGATCGGCTCAGCGGCGAGTTGATCCCCGCCGGGCAGGATGCGGAGTTGGAGCGTCAGGGTCGTGAGATCGCTGGCGAGATCTACTTGTTCGGCTCTGACGCGCACGGCGGACCGATGTCCGGCGAGGGTCCGGTGAACGTGATCAACGGCTGCAACTGGCCGCGCATGCAGTGCGTCGGTCACCAGCCGCCGGCCGCGGAGTGCAACAACTGCGCGCCTGTGCTGGCAGGCGCCAGCGTGGATCGGGTGGACGGCTCGGACCTCACTGAGCCTTGTGTCGATTGCGGCGAGGTGCGCACGGTGTGGCACCCGCGGCCCCTGCGGGACGTGCGTAAGGGTGACGTGATCCGGCCCGCAGGCACGGACGCGCAGAGCACGGTGACAGACCGGTACTGGCCGCCGCAGCCCGCCACTCGCAACCCGGACGGCAGCGATGGTCTGCCGAAGGACCGCGGCGTGTGGCACGTGGTGCCGGGTGAGCAGCACTGGGACGACCACGTGGTGCAGCCGGGCGAGGTGGTGATCTGCCTGGACGGCGGCGAGCCGCGCAACATGGCCCCGGACTTCGCCGTGGAGATCCTGCTGGACCCCGCAGAGATCGCCGCCATCGATGCCATCGGCTGGGACAACCGATTGACTTCCGAGTGACATCGAGTAGACTACGGGCATGGGTGAGATGAGCAGTCGGGACGCGTTGGACCTGTTCAGCGGAGCGCGTGGTTGGGACGTGGCAGCCGAGCCGCTCGGCTGGACCACGTACGGGGTGGAGAGCTGGGAACCGGCGCGCCTCACAGCCGCGAGGGCGGGATTCGCACATCTGCCGAGCATGGACGTCCGGCACGTAGTGGCGTGGCCCGGTGATTATGACCTCCTACTCGCATCGCCTGTATGCACGACGTTCAGCCCTGCCGGTAACGGTGCCGGTCGGCGGACGATGGCCGCCGTGCTCGCGGGGGTACGCGCTGTCGCGGATGGCGCCGAGCCCACTTCGCTCGATCTCGATCCCCTGACGGCGCTGGTGCTGGAGCCGCTGCGCATCGCGTTGGAGGGCCTGCCGCGGGTCATCGCCTGGGAGCAGTCCGACCGAGTGCTGTCCGTGTGGCGCGAGTGCCGCCTGCCGTTGATGGCCGCTGGCTACAGCGTGGCTGTGGACGTGCTGGACGCGGCGGACTACGGCGTTCCGCAGAACCGGAAGCGCGCCGTGCTGGTGGCGCGCCGGGACGGCATCGCGGCCGTGCTGCCTGGAATCACTTACGGCTCGGACTGGAAGCCGTACGTCACGCAGGGCGAGGCACTCGGCTGGCCGGACGGCACGTACGTGGTGAGCAACTACGGGACCGGCGGGAACCCGCGCAACCGCGGACGGCGGACCGCGGCACAGCCGGCGTTCGCCGTCACCGGTCGGGCGGACCGGAACAAGGTCCACTTTCCGGACGGGCACGTACGCAACCTGACCCTCAGCGAGGCGGCGCGGCTCCAGACCTTCCCGGACGACTATGTGTGGCACGGCACGAAGTCGGAGGTCGGTCAGCAGATCGGCAACGCCGTGCCGCCACGTCTGGCGCACGCCATTCTGGCCGGTCTCCGATGACTCCCGCGCGGCAGCTTCGCGACTACCAGCACGAAGCGATCGCCTATCTCCGGGCGGCGTGGGCGGCCGGCGTCAACCGCCCTCCTGCCGTGCTGGCTACCGGGCTCGGCAAGACGGAGATCTTCACCGACCCCACCCTGCTCGACCCGTTCTTGGACGCCGGCCAGCGCGTGCTGGACATCGTGCACACGGACGAGCTGGCGGAGCAGGCGGCCAGGAAGGCGCGCCGCAACAACCCCGGCCGCCGGGTGGGCATCGTCAAGGCGGAGATGAATCAGGTCACGGCGGAGATCATCATCGCCTCGCGCCAGACGCTCCAGTCCAAGAAGCGCCGGGACGCCATCCGCAGCGTCGGGCTGATCGTGATCGATGAGGCGCACCACGCGCTGCGCACTAACACCTACGGCAAGATCCTGGAGCACTACGGATGTTTCGCCGCCGATGAGCCGGGACCTGTCATTGATCCGCATGACGGACCTGACACTTATCCGACGCGCTCTACGCCGATGGTCGCCGGCTTCACGGCCACGCTGGCGCGGGGCGACAAGGGCAAGCTGAGCACGGTATGGCAGGCGCCGCCGGGCGGGATCTTCCGGCGTGATGTGCTGTTCGGCATCCGCCGCGGCTATCTGCTGGACGTGCGCGCTAAACAGGTGATCATCCCGGACATGGATCTCCGCAAGGTGAAAGTGACCGGCGGGGACTTCTCGGACGCTTCGATGGCGGAGGAGCTGGAGCGCACCTTCGCTCCGGAGACCATCGCCAAGGCGTATCTGGAGCACGCCGTCAGCGAGCGCACCGGGCAGCTCCGCAAAGGCATCGCGTTCTGGCCGCTGATCGACACCGCCTACCATGCGGCTGAAGCGTTCAACGCCGCCGGCATTCCGTCCGAGGTGGTGCACGGAGACCGCACTCGTCTGAGTAAGGCGGAGCGGCGCGCCGTGCTGGCGCGCCTGCACTCCGGCGAAACGGTGGTGGTGCACAGCGTCGATGCCCTGAATGAAGGGTTTGACGAGCCGACCGTGGACGTGGCGGTGCTCGCCTCGCCCACGCTGTCCGAGCCGCGCTATCAGCAGCGCGGCGGTCGCGTCCTGCGGCCAGACTTGACCGTTCCGCCCGCCGAGCGAGAGAAGGCGCTGCTGCTGGATTGCGTGGGCGCCGGCGCACGGCACGGGTTGCGTGGCCTGATCGACCTTTCGCCGGAGCGCATGCAGGGCGTGAACGCCCAAGACGGCGATTCGCTGCTGGAGATCGACATGATGCTCCAGGAGATCGAGGAGCAGCAGCCGGAGCAAGGCGGCGGCGCGCTCGACTTCGCCGAGGATTACCACGGCGAGATCTCCGTGGTCGAATACGACCCCCTTGGCAGGGCATCGCTGTGGAGCCGGACGCCGGAAGGCGCCTGGTTCATGAGCGCGGGCGGCGTGGGTTACGTGTTCCTGGTGGAGAGCATCGCCGGCGAGCCGAGTCACTACGACGTAGTGCTCTGCTCAAAACTGTCGTACCGCCGTGATGGAGTAGACCCCTGGGCGCGCGCCACCGACTACGTCGATCTGCCGCTGGAGGAGGCGCTCGGGTGGGCGGAGGAGCTGGCCGTGGAAACCGGCGGGCACGGCACCAAGAGCTTGATCGGCAAGAAGAGCGTGTGGCGCAGGGCCGAGCCGACGGAGGCGCAGAAGAACTACGCCACCAAGCTTGGCATCGTGCCGGACGGACTGAGCAAGGGCGAGCTGTCGGAGCGCATCGACAACGTGAACGCCGCGCGGCGGATAGACCCGCTCGTGCGCCGAGTAGTGGAGGCGAGCAAGGCGTGACTGAGTACAAAGAGACCGTGGTGCCGGACGGAGATACACGCTCCGAGGTATTGGACATGCTGTGTGACGGCAATCCATGGGCACTGATCGTCGCGCAGAACGCACCGGGGGATGAACTCGATCTGAAGGTGGAGGTTGGCGGTGGCGTTGCGGACGTGGACACGTTGCGCTCTTTGCTCACCAAGACGCTGAAGGCGCTACCGCAGTGAACAGGCGCGAGGCGAGGCGCATTGCGGAGGAGGACACCACGCCGTACGGCGTACTGGACGGCAACGCGCTGTACAAGGTGACCGGCTACCGCAACGCGAAGATCATCCGAGGCAGCAGGGCGAGCGCCGTGATCCTGACGGCAAGCGAGATGAGGAGGCGAGAGCTGTGAAGGTGACGCAGCAGATGATCACGGCTTTCAAGAAAGCCGTGTGGGTCGATCTCGGCGGCAGGGTCGAACTGATGGATACCGAGATCGAATTGGGCATTCAGGCGGTGCTCGATCTGATCGCGGCAGATGAGGCGACTCGGAACGCGGCGGCCATCGGTGTGCTGAGCGCGATCTCTGCGGACGATCCGGAAGGCGCACACAGCGCGGCTGACGGCGTGCTGCTGAACCATGTGCACCCGGACGTGAGCGCGGCGTGGGACGCGCTGGCCGACCGATGCGGGGGGTTCTGGTATGCCTGACGCCAGCCCGTTCGCCATGCCGTCCGAGGTGCGTCCGGTCAAGGGTCCTGGCTACGCGGACATCCCGATGGGCACGCGGCACCCGACGCAACACCGCTACAAGGTGCCGCTGCTACCTGGCGAGGTCGGCACCAAGAGCTGCCCGCCCGGCGTGGAGCCGTGGGTGCCCGGCGGCGTGCAGTCGATGACCAACCTGGCGGCCAGCATCTCCGACACCAAGGCGCTCGGGCTCTGGGAGCTGGAGCAGGCGCTCATCGGCGTGGGGCTGCACCCGGAGCTCGCCGCCGAGCTCCGCCGGGTGGTGTACGCGGCCAAGGAGCGCGGCGTCGACTTCCAGGCGCTGAAGGACGAGCCGGAGAAGGTGCTGCGCGGCGAGCTGGCCGCCATTACCGAGCGCGCCAAGGACATCTCCGGCGCCAACGCGGCGCGGGACGCCGGCATCGTGCGGCATGACGTGTGGGACATCAACGGCAAGAGCGCCGGGCACACCTTCAGCGGCACTGAGCAGATCAACGCGGAGATCCGGGCGCTCCGGGAGCTGCTGGACGCCGCAGGCTTCGAGGTCATCCCGGAGCTGTGCGAGCGCACCGTCCGCAACGTCAAGCTGATCGCCGGTGGCAAGTTTGACAACATCCTCATGCACCGCAAGTCCGGCCGCCTGGTCATGGCTGACCTGAAGACGAAGCGCAAGCCGTTCTGGACGTGGCTGGAGATGGACGGCCAGCTCGCCGGCTACGCGTACGCGGAGTGGATGCTGGAGACGATCGAGACCAGCCCCGGCGTGTTCGAGGTGGTTTACGTGCCCGGCCCGAAGCCGCTCGGCGTGGACCTGACCGAAGGCGTGATCCTGCACATGCCGAGTGACGGCGGCGAGCCGCGCCTGCGCCGGGCGGACCTGACGCGGGGGTGGCGCACGATGCAGCTGGCGCGCGAAGTGTGCACCGTGCGCTCGGACGGCAAGAGCGCCGGCCGCGACCGCGAATCGTACTGGCCTACCAGTTGACATCCGAGTGATGGCCCATTAGGGTTGGTCGTAGCAGCAAGGGAAGCGGAACGGCAGGCACGGAACCACTCGCAAACGCAGATAGTGGCAGGCGAGCAGGCCGAGGTGATCCGGTGAAATGATCATCGTTGCCGCCCTGAATGGCTCATAGTTTCGAGGGTTCCGCGAGCCGGTAGGTGGTTAGGCCGGTGCACCACTTGACAGGAGCAGGGCGAGATCTGACAGGCGAGAGCGAGGCGAGAGTGCGAAACACCGGCAGTGAGGACGCGGTGGCGAACGCGATGCGTAAGGCGCGGCAGATCATCGAGCAGGCGGCGGCCCGCAAGCAGGGCCAGAGCCAGGAGGCGGCGGCGAAGGCGGCCGGCCGCGGGAAGCGGAGCATCTGATGGCGCGCAAGGTGACGCAGAACGGCGAGACCAAGAAGGTGAAGGGCCAGCGCGGCATGGGTCCGGACACCACCGCCAATTTCCCGTGGACCAAAGGCCCGACAACCCGGGCGCAGCGCATCCGCCGCGCCCTGATCGGGTAGCTTCAGCACCAACGGCGCGGCCAGCACGGCGCGCCTCTCGCCCCGAGCCGGATGCCCGCACGTCAGGCAGGAAGGTCAGCGCTAGTCGAGCAGCGCCGGGGCACGCAGATCGCACATCGCATCTCGCAAATCGCAGGAGGATCTATGACCACCGATCCGTGGGCCGCCGCCAGTGCCGCCCCGTCCAGCTCCGCGCCGACCGGTAATGCACCGGCCGCCGGTCCGCTGGCCGCACACCGCTCGCTCAACCCCGGCGCCAACCCGTTCGCCACGCCGGACAGCATCAACTCGGGCGGCGGCGTCCGCGGCCCGCAGCACATGGACCTGATCGGCCGTCTCATCGTGCTGGAGCCGATCGAGAAGCTGATGGACCAGCCGAAGCCGAACAGCACCAACGGCGAGACGCAGAACTTCTGGTCCACCAACCTCACCGTGCTGACCGGCGGGCCGCTGACCATCGTCACCCCCGCCAAGCCGGCCAACGGTGACCAGCCCGCGCTCCCGGAGCAGTCCAACACGTACGAGCTGCCCTACACTTTCCCGCGGTGGTACGCCTTCGGGGCGTCCTTCACGGCGAAGCTGGACGGGCTGGCCGCCGCGGGGCTGCCGCTGCTGCTCGGCGTGGTGCACCGTTGCCCGACCGGCGCCGGTTACCGCAGTGGCAAGACGTGGCAGCAGGCCACCGCCGAGTACGACGCGTGGGTGGAGCGAATCAAGACGCTCGGCCCGGACCGCGCTGGCACCAAGCCGCAGTTCAGCTGGGGCGTGGTGGACCCGACGCCGGAGGAGCAGGCGCTCGCGCTCTCCTGGTACCAGGCGCAGAACGCGGCCAGCGCCTCCGCCTGATCACCCGAACGTGCAGCAGTGCCCTACCCGTCAGAGCTACGGCTAAGCACTGGATGGGCGCTGCTGCGCTTCGGATGATCAGGTCTGACATCCGCAACAACGAAAGGGCTCAGCATGAGCACGTACTTCCTCCGCATCGCCAAGCAGGACGGCAACGGCGACCCTTCGACACCGCTGGCCTTCGCGTACGGCGACCTGGACGAGATCACCTACATCGCCCGGCGCCGGATCAAGACACTGACCGGCAGCACCGAGACCTACTCGATCCGCCTGATCGAGACATACGACGATACGATCGGCCAGCCCGCGCCGGACGCCACGCGCGAGATCACCGCGTTCACCGGTGACGGCGACACCGCGGCGCTGGTGCTGAAGCGCAAGCTCGCCGCCGAGCGCGCCGAGCAGGCCAACGGAAAGCCGGCTGACGAGGTCCACCGCGACCAGGCAGATGTGGCTGGGGGTATCGTTCGCCCGTCTGCCTGATTCTCCTGACTGCCGCACCTCGAGGTAAGTACCCGGAGCAGCGCGCTTGCCAGCTGGGCGCGTTTATCTCTGAATGCTCCGGGTCGCGAGGTGCGGCCCTCTGGATGATCAGACACGAGAGGCGAGGCGATGCAGGACAGTGGGTTCTACCTGGCGGAGGCGGCGGCGCTGCTGGATCGGGGCAGGCAGCAGGGCAACCGGCACGAGGGGATGCACGCGCTGGCGCGGCTGGCGGAGGCGCACATGCAGCTGGCCGATCGGTTGGCGGAGCGCGAGGCGGCAGGGCTCGCGCCACCGGAGGCCGTCCATCCGAAGTTGGTGCTGGACTGCCACGATCGGCACTGGCTGCTGTGCGATGACAAGCAATACCGCCTCGCCGATCCCGGCGGCGGCGGCACGGCGTACGTGGCGCCTGGACAGATCGGTCAGACACCAGCGGTGCTGGCTGGCACGTTCGGTCCGCTGCGGGTGGTGGAGCAGTAACGAGACGGCGAGCTCAAGGCGACGGCGCGGACTTCGGTCCGCGCCGTTTTGCTGTCCGGCATCGTTACGCCCCGGTAAATGTGCAAGTTGCACTAGTTGACATCCGAGTGACACGGGGTACGATGAAGACGAGCCGCCCCGGACGTCAGTTTCCTGTCACCCGGGGCGGACCCCCAACTTTGAGGCGAGGCGAGATGGGTTACGACATGCACACCGTGATCAAGCCGGAAGGCGAAGAGCGCGCGGTGGCGAAGGCGAATGAGGCGTTCCATGCCGCAGTGCAGGAGCGTGACGCACTGCCGAAGGCGGAGCGCGGTACCTACCGGCAGGGTATCGATCAGCTCGGCGAGTCGCCGTTTGCCAACGCCACGCCCCGCTACGCGGAAGCGCAGCGCAAAGTGAGCGGCGCGTTGGAGCGCGTGTACGCGACCGAGCGCAGCTACTTCCGACTGAACATCCGGGGCATGGGCATGGTGCGCCGGGCGATGCTCGATCTCGGCATGGTCTACGAAACCAGCTACTCGTACACCGACTGGCCCGACCGTCCCGAAGACGGGACCGGCGCCGGCATCGCCAGCGAGGCGATGCACGACGGCAGCGACCCCCGCGAGTACGCCACGAAGTACTACGACGGCACGGAAGTCACGGACGCCGACATTGCTCGTGCCACCGCCTATCACGACCAGCGGACCGCGCTGTTGAAGGACCACCCGGCGGGCGCCGAGACCATCCCGATTCACAAGTTCGGCACCAATGACGGCTGGATCGTGACGCCACGCGAGTGCCTGAACGCGTTGGCCGCCTGGCACGCCACCCCGGAGAGCGCGCGCATCGACGCGTTGGAGAGCGCGGAGATCACCGGCTTGGACTGGGATCGGATCTGGAAGCGCTGGCTCGCTTTCCTGGAGCTGGCCGCGCACTGCGATGGATTCGAGGTCCACTGATGAAGGCGATCAAGGCGGAGAGTGGCCAGGGGTGGGCGCGCGGCGCGGTGACCATCGGCGCGGTGCTGTCCGTGTCCGGCAACATCACGCACACCGTGCTGACCGACAGTGTCGTGCACTTGGCCATCCGTATCGTGCAGTCCGCCTTCCTCCCGGTGATCCTGTTCGTGGCCGTGGAGGTATTCGTCCGCGTGGCGTGGCGGCGCGGCTGGCTGGACTTCATCGGCCGCACGATGCTGATCCTGCTCCCGGGTTTCGGCGCCGGCTATGTGTCCTTCTTCCACCTTCGCGACCTCGCCATCCTGAGCGATGGGGACAAGATCGGCAGCATCGTCGGCCCGCTGGCGATCGATGGCCTGATGATCGGTGGCGCCGTGGCGCTGCTGGCCATCCGCGCCGCCCGCCTGATGCAGGAGATCCCGGCCGCCGAACCCGAGGCGCAGGCCGAGAAGCCGAAGCAGTGGGTTGTCGGTGCGGACGGCGAGAGCGTCATCCCGGCCGGCAAGGTGACGGCGGCTACGGTCCCGGGCTTCGTGCCGGACGACTTCGGGCCGCCGTTGGAGCAGGCTACGCCCGCCGCGGCGCGCCGTCCGCGTGCTACCAGCGAGGAGCTGGAGAAGGCGGTGCGGATGCTGATCGAGCGTACCGAGCCGGCGGACGTGGTGGCCACCACCGGGCTGAGCCTCGCCACCGTGCGGCTCTACGCCAAAGCGATTCAAATCCTGCGCAACAACCCGCAGACGGAGATCGGCCCGAAGCTACAGGGTCGCGCCATCAAAGCCGACATGATCGCCATCATCCGAGACGCGATGAACAGGGAGCGACCGCTGTGATTTGGATCATCATCATCACGTATCTCGTCATGATCGTGATCACCGCGCGCCTCATTGGTCCGCGTTACTTGGAGCGGGCGGGACGCATCGAGCTGGAGGAGTTGCAGCGCAAGGCTCGGAAATACCCTCGGCTCTTCGATGACGATCTCAAGAAGCCGATCGAGCTGTCTTCGTTCGACCGGACCGAGGCAAAGATGGCGACCACTCTCTGGTCGCTCGGTTGGCCCATCTTCTGGCTGCTCGATTTGGTGATCCTGCCGGTTGGCCGGCTGATCGCTCCGGACATGAGCGCCGTGCCGCCGTCACTGGCGGAGCACAACCAGCGCATCCAGGACCGGCTGGAGCTGGAGCAGCTCCGTAAACAGGCGAAGAAGCTGGGACTGCCGATGCCGGAGGAGGAGCAGCGATGACACACGGATGCGCGCACGCGCTGGGCGGGGCGGGATGACATGGGGATCTTCACGCGGGACCGCACGGAGAAGGTTGTCGAGTATCACCACTACCCCGAGGCGCACTTCATCTCGCGCCGGCCGCGGCTGGCGTTCTGGTATCGCCTCGCGCTCGGCCGGCCGCTGGACAACATCCGTTGGACCAACAGCACGTTTTGGTCGCCCGGCTCCCGCGGCGAGCCGCATTGGTGGCTACGCCTCGCTGGCTACCAGCGCCTACTGTTCCGCCTCCTGTTGCTCTGGCTGGCGCTGATCACGCTGCCGGTCATCGTGCTGGTGATGCTCGGCCAGGTGCACTTTCTGCTCCAGCTGGCGCACCTGCATCTCGCCGCCGCCGCTCCGGTGCTGGTACTGATCGAGCTGCACTCCATCCGTGAGCGCGGGTTGCGCATGCCGCTGCCGCTCCGGGAGCAAGCGCTCGAGCGCGCGGCGGACGCCGTGGCCGATGAGGAGCTCGCCGCCGAGGAGACGCCGGGCAAGCGCGTCTGGCGCATGGTCACCATCGTGGAGGGGCGCCGCGACTGGCAGCGCGATGTGGTGGAGCCGCTCGCGATGGCGCTGGCCGACACGATGGACAACGTCTATCGCCAGGGCGATACGGATTGGATCACCGTGCCGCGCAACTACCTGGTGCCCGGCGGCGGCAAGGTGGAGATTCTGCTCCCTACCGGCTTCAGCGGCGGCATGGAAGCCAAGCGCCGGGTGATCGAGAAGACGGTCGCGGCGAAGCTCGGCATGCTCGATCCGTCGTACGACTGGCAGGTGAGCGGCCGGCACCCGCGGCTGCTGGTGAGTGCTCCGCCGGTGCCGCCGAAGGTTGCTCCGTTCGCGGAGTACGCCGCTCTGCTCCGGAGCACGTCTGAGGAGTACCGCCCGGTGCTGGGAGTAGGAGCAACCCGTTCGGAGCACGGGGAGCTGGTGAGTGCGGAGATGGTGGACGCCTCGCCGCACATGGCGCTCAGCGCCGGCACCGGAGCAGGTAAGAGCATGCTCATGCGCTCGATCATTATGCAGGTGCTCTCGTGGGGCTGGAACGTGATCGTGCTCGACTGGAAGGCGGAGAGCCACGAGTGGGCCAAGGGCCTTCCGGGAGTGCTCTACGTGACCACGGAGCAGGGCATCCACGACATGGGAGTGCGCATCGCGGAGGAGATCGACATCCGCAAGGCGCTGAGCAAGGAGGAGCGCGCACTCCGTCCCCGCACTCTCGTGGTGCGCGAGGAGTGGAACATGACCGCTGCTCTGCTGGCCCGCTACTGGAGCGCGCTCCGGAGCACCGCTGAGCAGGACGAGCGGCGCACCATGCCACTGCGCTCCCCGGCCCTGAGCGGCTTCGAGAGTCTCGACTTCGCCGGCCGCAGCTTCGGGCTGTTCGACTTCCTGGCCGCTCAACGCATGAGCAACAGGGTGTTCAACGGCAATACCGACGCTCGCGAGAACTTCATGATTCGCATCATGGCGCGCTATACCCCGCAGACCTTCCGCATGCTGATTCCCGAGGTCAAGCCCATTCGCAAACCGAAGGAATTGGGCCGCTGGCTGGTGTGGGCGCAGGACGAAATCACCTTTGTGCAGGCGCTGCTGATCAGCGATGAGGAGGCGCGGGAATTCGCCACCTCCGGCATTACCCCGGCCCCCTCGCCGTGGAGCACGGGCGCCGCCGCAACTAGCTTCAGCGGACGCAACCCATCGGTTGCGCTGGGAGATGACTTGCGTCCTGACGCCACCGGACGCAGCGACCGTCCGGCTATCGAGGCTCAGGTATTGAAGCCGTTGCGCGAGCTGGCCGACGATGTCGAGCACCTGGGAATCACCTATCAAATGGTGCGGAATGCGGCCAGGGCGGACGGCCGCGGCGATCGCTATTTCCCTCCGGCCGATGGTGGCAACCAATTCAGCGGTTACCTGTATGACGCAAAGAAAGTGCAGACGTGGGCGCGGCAGAAGCGTGCGGCCGAGGCGGCACAGAAAGAAGTGAATGGCTCATGACCAAGCGCGAATGGATGCACCTGATGTTCACCGCCCGAGTGGGCGCACGGAACCGGCAGGAGCGCATGTGCGTGGTGGCGCAGCGCTGGAGCTACCACGGCCGGAGCGGCTGGCACTACATGGTGGTGGACGCCACCAGCGCCGCCCGTGTGCGCTCCTTCCGCTCCCGTGGCTTCGACGCCAACGGAGTGGCGCGATGAGCAACGTCGGGCCGGAGAGCGTCAACAAGAAGGACAGAGCAGATCTGCTCTTCCTTATCGATCGCAAGCTGAACGGAGCACGGCGGCAGGCGGCAGTGCTCTTCGTGCGCCGCCGCAACGACGTGAGAGCACTCCGCAATCTAGAGCAGCGTCTACTCACGCTCCCGGATCTGGCGGAGCAGAAGAACAGCATGCTCTCCCCGGAGCAGGTGCTTCGGATCGTGGAGAGCAAAGAGCAGGGAGCAACGCTCCAGCAGCTTGCGGAGCAGTACTCCTGCTCCCACGTCACCATCTGGAGAGCACTCCGGAAGTGGGCGGAGCAGGAGCACCTCGCGGAGCAGAGTGAGCAGCGCGAGCCGGACGGAGCAGAGCAATGATCAAAGCACTCCGGCAGTGGTGGCTCTGGCGGCGCCGGCTGAGGGGGCTGGAGCAGGATCAGGCAGTGGCGTACCGGGCATGGCGCCGGGCGGATGTGATCTACCGCGCCACCTCTGTCATCTACCAGGACAGAACGGCTGACGGCACGTGGTGGCGAGAGACGGCCAAAGCACAGGACGCGGTGATGGAAGCGTTCGACCGCTTCAGGGCCATCCGCTCTCAGATCGAAGATCACAAGGACATGCAGTGAGGCGGGCGCGGGGATGGCGCAACGCTGGGTGCTACGTGTGGCGTACGCGCAAGCCGCACGCTCCGATCGGGATGCCGATCATCGGGCGGCACTTCGCGTATACCGGCCAGAGCAGCAGCCGGTATCACCGGGACATGCAGCACCGCTACGGCGACCCTGCACGCGGCATCCCGCCGGCCAGCTGGAGCGACCTGGACGCCAAGGTCTACCCGCTGCCGATGCTCTTCCCGGGCTGGAGGTGGGCGCGCCTGCGCCAGGAGCAGCTGTGGATCAAGCTGCTGTGCCCGGTCTACAACGTGCTGGAGCAGCCGCGCTGGAACCTCCGCCGGATCAGCCGGGCGGAGGCGGCGCGGCAACGGGCGGCCAGGGACCGGCGCCGCCAGAGCCCGGGCACGCAAACACTAGTTGACTTCCTAGTGACATCAGTTAGGCTGATGCTGCTGGCCGCGCTTCTTGTGGGGCTGGCGTGGATCCTCATGGAGGCGAGATGACCGGCAAGGCGAGTAACGGAGCGGACGCGCTGAACGCGGCGCGATGGGCGCGGCACCCGCTGCACGCATTCGGTGATGGGCCGTGGCTCATCCTGCCGGAGTGCCCGGCCACGCGCGGGCACAACACGATGCAGGCGGTGCGCGGCCGGTTCGCCAGTGATCGCGCGACCGAGCCGAAGTGCATCTGCCCCCGCGCGCTGAAGCTGCGAGCTGACTACCTGGAGATCCGGAACGCCAGGAAGAGCAACGCGCGGCGCTTCACGCCCGAGCCGCCCGCCCCCGCCGTCCCGACCGTGAAGCCGGAGAACGGGGTTCCCGTGAACAGCAAGCTGCCGATCTACATGACCAACGTGAAGCGGCACAGCACGGCGGAGATCCCGGATCTGAACGCGGGCGCCTGCCGCACCAAGCTGGACGCCGTCTGGTTGATGGACCGCGCCATCGATGGCGTGACCGGCGCACTGGAGCGAGCACGCGATGAGCTGTGCTTCCGCTGCCCAGTGCGGCAGGAGTGCCTGGAAATGGCACTCGCCGGCGAGGAGCCGGCGGGTGCATGGGGTGGACTGTACGGCGGCGCGAGCCCGGCGGAGCGCCGCCGTATGACGGAGCTGCGTGACGGGCTGGTGGCGGCATGAGGCTGTTCGAGTTGCAACGTGATCAGGACGAGACGGGCGTCTCGGGTACGGGGAAGGTGGCGCAAGGCGTTGAGTTCGATGACGGCATTTGCGCGCTCCGCTGGCTGACCGCCACCAGCTCCACGGCCATCTACGCCAGCGCGGCAGAGCTGGTGACCATCCACGGACATGGCGGCCAGACGCGCATGGTTTACCTGCCGACTCCCGAGATTGTGGTGGACGGCGATGAAGTGACGGTCACGAAGAAGGTGACCAATCCGGAGCTGGCGTCCATGTTGCGTGACGGTTTCTGGGTGGAGATCAACTTTCACTACTCCCACATTCCAGCCACTAAGGAGCGGTCATGACGCGCGAGCTGGTGGTGCCGAGTGCCCTGACGCCGGAGGGAACGGCCAGCTGTCTACCGGCGGAGCGGCGGCGCTTCCTGGCCGAGCTGAAGGTGATGCAGCGGCGCGGTGAGATCGGCACCGTGTGGACGGACGCGGAGAGCGAGGAGGAGGCGCGGCGTACCGGCCGCTTCGTGGTGCGCTACCAGCGTCTGCGGGAGCCTCGCTCCAAAGCGCCGCGCTACGTGGTGGCTGCCGGCGCCGGGCTGGCCGCCGTGCTCGGTACGGGCTGGCTGCTGTGGATGGCGCGGCACGTCATCCTGTGGGGCCTGCTGATCGCCGTGCTCGTGGTGCTCATGACGGCGCGCGTGCTGGCGGGCCACAGCCCGGCGTGCGTCGGGTTGCACTGCGGGGGGTGCCGGGGATGAGCGGAATCGTCAGCAAGCTGATCAGCAACGCCGAGCGTTGCCGTGATCAGATCATCATGCGTTCCCCGCTCACGGGCATTGCGGCCACCTTGGCGCAGTGTTTGAAGCTTCAGGAGGAAGCGGGCGAGCTGGCCGAAGCGGTGCTCGGCACGCTCGGTCAGAACCCGCGTAAGGGGTTCAGCCACACGCATGACGACGTCATGAAAGAGATCATCGATGTCATTCTGACCGCCACGGTGCTTGCCGTTTCGATCGAGACGGCGGAGACGTTCTCCACTCGGTTGGATGAGCGGCTGGACTTTCTCACGGCGCGGGCTGAGCGATGAGCCCGGTATGGATGATCTGCATCCCTACCATCCCGCGGCGCGCCGAGACGTTGCAACGCGTGCTGCTGGACCTGATGCCGCAGACCGAGGCGGCGGACGCGTGCGGGCTGGTGCGGGTTGTAGGTTGGCTCAACGTCGGCACCCCCCGCATTGCGGAGATTCGTGATGGTCTTGTGACCTACGCGGCGGAGCGCGGCGCCGAGTACATCTCCTTCGTGGACGATGACGATCGTCTGCCGGAGTACTACGTGGCGGAGGGGCTGGCCGCCATGGAGCACAGTCCCGACCACGTGGGGCTGCTGCTGGACTACTGGAAGGACGGCAAGCCGCGCGCCGTGGTGGAGCACCGTCTCATGCACCGGCGGTGGCAGACGCTGAAGGCCAACCCGCTGACGCTGGTGCGGGACTTCACCCACATCGATCCGATCAAGGTCTCGTGGGCGCGGCGCGGCCGGTTCGCGGAGGCGCGCCCGCATCAGATGGAAGATCGCATCTGGGCGCAGCAGTTGCGTGATGTCGGCTTCACCGCCCGGCGCGGCGCCACCGAGGTGTTCATCAATAGGATCATGTACCGGTACATGTGGGCGCCGGAGCACAGCGCGTGGGACACGAAAGACAAGCTGACCACGCTCGGCATCCCCATCCGCCCGTTCATCGCCCACCCGCATTTCACCTGGCACCCGGAGAGTCTGTGAGCCTCACTCCGTTCCGCGTTGATGACGTTTCGATCGAATTGCGTCACGTGACCACTTGCTGCTGCCGCTACGTAGCCGACCCCGCAACGACCGATGACGTGAAGTTGATCGACGCGCGATGCATCGCCGTCTATCACGTCGATTTGAAGAAAGAGGAATCATGACTGACGCACGCATGTTGATCATCGTGCCCACCCGCTCACGACCGGAGAACGTGGCGAAGGTGGTGCGCGCCTGGGAGGACACCGACGCCTTCCGTCACGCCGATCTCTGTTTCGCGCATGACAATGACGATCCGGCGAAGGGTGGATATCTTCAGGCGTTTGCGGAGATGGATGTCCCGGCGCATGGTGCCCGCTTCATGTCGATGCCGAAGTGGCTCCCGCTGGTGCCGAAGCTGAACGGCGCCGCCAGTACATACGCCGAGTACTTCGGATACTTCGCCATCGGCTTCGCCGGCGATGACCACCTGCCCCGTACGCACGGGTGGGCGGCCAGGTACCTGGAGAAGCTGATCGAGATGGGCACCGGCGTCGTGTCGTGCCCGGACGGCTACCGCGGAGATCGGCTCCCGACACAGTGGGCCATGACCGCGGACATCGTGCACGCGCTCGGCCGGATGGTCCCGGCGCCCGTGGAGCACCTGTACTGCGACAACGCGGTGTGGGACCTCGCGGAGGCGGCGGGTTGCTACGCGTACCTGGAAGACGTGCTGATCGAGCACATGCACCCGCTGGCCGGGCGCAGCGAGTGGGACGCGCAGTACCGCAATGTCAACCGCCCGGCGCAGTACCGCCGGGATCAGGCGGCGTATCGCCAGTGGCGCAACGATCCGGGGTACGGCTTGAGCGCGCAGGCGCTCGCCGTCCGGGAGCTCCGCGAGGAGCGTGCAGCCGCTACCGCGCCCAATCCGTCCGGCGGTGCCTCGTGATCGCGGTGGAGCGCGGCGCGCTGATCGCGCTGATCAAGTGGGCTCAGTCCATGCCGGTCGGTATGGGGCCGGAGCACGAGACCCTTTCGGATGCGTACGACGCGCTGGAGCACTGCATCATCTTCGACGTCGGCCCGGTCGACCCCGAGGTCCGCGCGGCCTACTACGCGGCCCACGGCCCGCTGACGCCAGGCACCCGCCCGTGCAACAACGAGCAGGAGCCGGACGGTCAGCCATGCACCGGCACACTGACGTTTGCGCTCGGCGATGTCCAGGCGAAATGCCCGGCCTGTGGTGGATGGATGGGGCGCCTCGCTCCCGGCCATGAGCAGGCCGTGACGCCTGCCGGTTCGTAGCGCCGGCCTGTGCGACACTCGGGCAGTGAACCTAGACCCCTCCACCCTTGCCGGGATCATCACCGCCATCGGTACCTTCCTCACGGCGATCGCGCTGGTGATCAATGCGGTCACCGCGCGGCGCCGTGACAAGCGGATCGAAGGCAAGGTGGACACCGTGCACACGATCGTCAATCAGCAGCGCACGGACATGCAGCGCTATATCCGTGCGCAGTCCGCGACTCTCAAAGCGCACGGCATCGATCTGCCAGTGGATCAGAGCATCGACCCGGAACAGGACAAGCGCGACGCCGCATCCTGAGCAGCGAAACGCCCCGCACCAACGCCTTGACGGAGAGGCGGGTGCGGGGCGTTTCTATGGGGCGCGAGAAAGATCAGCGGCTACGGCGCTCGCACGATGTGGTTGACGGCGCCGGCCAGCGGACCGGCGTTGAAGTAAGCCGAGACGCTGTGCATACCGATCGCGTATGCGCCGGCAGCCGGTTGCCACGCACCATACGCGTACGCCGCCCGCTTCTGCATGAGCTTCACTTCGGCCAGTAACGCGCTCGGCACGGCGTACGCGGTAGCCGCGGCGCCGGCCGCCTCCTCCGGCTTCACCATCCAGCGGCTGTCCGCGTACCACGAGCCGGTCTCGCGCAGATGCTTCAGCGCGGCGCCACAGTGCGCGTGGTCGCTGTTGGGGTCCTCCCAGTGCATCGTGTACATGCCCGGGTGGTCGAGCCCGGCCGCGGCGTCGCTGTCCATCCAGTAGCGCATCACCTCTTCGGCATACTCCGCGCTCACGGCGTCCGGGAGATCCTGGCTGCCGTTCAGGTCCATGCCGAAGTGCACCCGATCCTCCGGCACGCCGAGCTGCTCCCAGCTCGCCAGCAGCTCCTGCGTGCGCGCCATCCCGAACTCCATCTTGCTAAGCGGCTCGTAGCTCTCGTGCGCCGGGTCGTGGAAGCCGCCCCACCACGGGCCGGTGTGGATCTCGCCGTTCAGCTTCTGGATCACGTTGGACGTGGAGCCGTTGCTCATGAGCACTACGTGCACCTCACGATTGGCCAGCACGTGGTGCGCCGCCACCTGAGCCATGAACAGCGCGCCGTCATCCTGATGCGGCTCGAAGAAGTAGACGCGCCGTCCAGTCGGATCCCAGTTGATCGTCACGCGGCGTGCCCGGCACGGATCGGGGCGTCTCCGCCGAGTCCGACCGCCACGCCGGTGTCGCTGGCCGCCGGCGCGATGACGATACCGAGCGCGGCCAGCACGTAGACCGCGATGTCCAGCAGCTCGCTGGCCGTCACGCCACCGATGATCGCCACAGCGAGCGCGCCGAGACCGGCCAGCAGTGCACCGACCACACTCTTGACCCACGTGTGCCCGGGCACCAGCGGCACCAGGTAGACCTGGAGCGCCAGCGTCACGCCGATCAGGATCTGCACCCACTCCGGCCCGGTCGGCGCGACACCCTTGTCGATCCACGGCACGAACACCGCCACCACCGCGTACAGCAGCGGGATAAGCGCCACGTACAGCTTCCCCTTGACCATGATCACTCCTGCGTTTCGTTGAGCCCCGTTGCCACCGTGGTCAGCGGGGGGCTTTCGATGGAACGATGATCTGGTAGTCCGGCCGCTTCAACGGCGGCTCACATCCGATCTGGTGGTACCGGCCGCGGCGCGCCAGCGTCACCCGCACACCCGCCTCCGTGAGCTGGCCGGCGCTCTCTATCGCCTCGATGTCCGCGGCCAGCGTCTCGCAGTCGCGCTGCTCACTCTGCTCCACGTAGCGTTCAGCCGTGCGGTTGATGTAGATGGCGCCGAGCCCGACCACGATCACCAGCGTTGCGGCCAGCAGCGCAAGCAACCAGCCACTGCGCCTCTCGCGCCGTTGCTCCTCCGTCATGCGCGCATCCTAATCGATGTTCGTTGATCTACCGGCTGTTCAGGTAGACGGCGAGGCAGGTGAGGAGCCCGGCGCAGGCGATGGCTGCTCTGGCGGCGTAGTAGATCCACCAGCTCCCCTGATCCGCGCGACCGCCTCCGCCCCGAACGGCACTCCCAGCAGCGTGGCCGCCAGCACGAGGAACGTTTCGTTCACGTCGGCCGGTGCCACCATGAGCATCTGCCAGCCGATAATGAACCACGCGCCCACGAACGTCACCACGTCTCGCCAGCGATCCCGCCGTGACGGCCGGTTTCCAGTCTGCTGCTCCTGCTGCGTGCCGCTCACTCATGCCAGCCCTTCCCGAATCTGCCCCGCCGATCAGGTCGATCGATCTTACGGGAGCGGTATCAGGAACCACCCGGCTCGGCGCCGCCGTCCGCACCTTCCGCCATCTGCTCCGTGGCGTCCGCGATGCGGATGAGCGCGCCGCCCGGCAACGTGTCCTGGTCGTACGGCTTGTTGTAGCCGAGAGCGAACCGCAGGCCCGCGGCGAAGGCGTCCCGGTTGGCGCGATCGGCCTGCGTCGCGTTGGGGTCCGCGGGCACGGCGGTGGCGCGCGCGATGCTGGCGAAGTATTCCTGGATGTCCATCTCTTCCTCCTGCTGGTCAGGTGGCATAGGAGCGAGCACGCCCCATGGCCGGGTGTCGTTCTCGGTAGCGGTGAGATAGCGGCCGGAGAAGTGCACGTGATTGGTGTGAGGGTCCGAGCCGACATAGACCACCGGCATGAAGTCGCGCTGTCGGCTGTAGATCTTCCGGTTGAAGATCACGTATTCGAGCCGGCACTTGTCGGTGGCGCTCAGCCACTTCGTCCGCTCTCCGGCGATCACATCCAGGACGATCCGCTGAAACCCCCGCCCGTTCGGCCAGGGGCCGGTGCTGTCGATGTCGAGCGCGTGCACTTCGTTCTTGTCGTCCACATCGTGATCGCGGAGGTGGACGCTGCCCTCGTCCGGCGAATGATCGGAGCGAGACGTATGCGCGCTGTCCCCGATCGAGCCGTCAGCGCCCTTATCCCGACTCGGCGCGAGCTGGTTGAATTCCGCCCGCAGCTCGATCAGGCAGGGAATCAGGACCCATGCCATCAGGTGCGCTCCGGCCAATGCCAGGTGCCGCCGGCCTGGTCTGCGCCGTCGAACAGCACCGACTCATGGAAGAACATGCCGGACGGGTTGAGCACCGCCAGCCCGAGGTTAGTCGGATTCGTCACCTGTGTGACCACAGCGGCGCGGCACTGCGATTCATATGCCTGGCCGCCGTCTCCCCGCGGCGGCGTGCCGTGGCTCACGTAGTGCACGATGCGCCCGACGCTCGGCTTCTGCCAGTTGCCGCCCTGCTCCTGCTCAGCCATGTTGCCCCTCGTTTCGGTAGATCGGATTCATGACCATCTCAGTATCCGCCCCGTCCGTAACGCATCTCGTGCGCCTCGCGCTGCTGGTTCATCGCGCGTTCCTGCGCCTTCCACGCGGCCAGCTGCTGCGCGCGCGACCGGCGGCTGTTCTCGATCGAATGCCAGATCAGCTTGGTGAAACACACGATCGCCGTGATCACCAGCGCCGTGATGAACAGCGGCCAGATCACATCGTTGAACAGGTCCATCGAGCTCTCCTCGCCTCGCGTGAATGAATGTCACTCACTCTACGGCACTACTGCATGAAGCGGATCGGGATGGCGCGGATCGCTGGGAAGTTCAGCGTCGTGGTGTTCGAGGTGTTGTTGCGCTTCGCCTGGAACGTGAAAGTCACGGCCGCCGCGCCCGCGGGGATGATGACCGGCAGGGTGCTCTGGTACATGCCCGCCGTGGCCGCCGTGGTGATCAGGTTCTCGCCCTGACTGAGCGCGTGCCCGTTACCCGTGCTGCCCGCGGCGAACGTCATGCCGCCACTGCCGGCCACCGAGCCGGTCAGCTCTGTGGCGATGCCAGCGGATGCCATCCATGCGGAGATCGTCACCATCACCAGCAACGCGTAGTCCGCGCTCGGATTGGTGATGGCGCAGCTGATCGGCGTGGTGGGAAGGTTCGCATAGGAAGTGCTAGTGGGTGCATTCGTGCCGCTGCTGGCCGCGCTGGTGGGCGCGGGGACGGACAGCAGCAGATCCAGCTTGTCGGCCAGCGCCTGCAACTGCGCGGGACCGTTCGGCGCCTCGGTGCTGGCCGGGTACGGGATATCGAAATTCGTGGTGAGCGGCATGATGATCTACCTTCTCCAGCTGATGGTGAGCGTCCAGGCCGGACCCCATGATCCCCGACCGGCGAAGATCACATACGGACTGCCGTCCGCCTCGTACAACGCCAGCCCACCGGACGTGCCGTCCAGCATCGCCTGCCCCCACGAGGTCGGGATCTCCACGTAGGTATCCGTCTGGCCGCGGCGCAGATTCGGCCCGTCCGTGGTGCTGCTCAAGGTCGGGGCGCCGGACGGCCGGAAGCGCTCCGTCACCAGGCGGAGCGTGGTGTCCTGCGCTGCGTTGGTGCCGCCCTTGTCCAGTCGGCGCACCTTGATGGCCGCCCCGGTGCACGTGGCACCCGTCACGGTGGCCGCCTTGCGGCCGTAGAACGCGCACCCGATGTGATTGCCGTTGCCGCCGTACTGGCCCTGATACGTATCATCCGTGTCGGTGCGCCAGCGCGAGCCCTGCCGTGAGCGCGTCTCGATCGGCGTGATCACCATCCGCCCGGTCCGCACACCGATCGCCGCCGGCGGCGCACTGCCGCCCGTGACGGCGGCCGGGGCTGCGGTGCTATACCGCGCGAAGGCGAACCAGGTGGCGCCGGAACGCAGCACCAGCAGCGCATCGCCCACCGCCACCGTGAGATCGCGCGCCACCTCGATCACGGTGGACACGCCGCCGATCTCCGCGGTGCACGTGCTGCCGGATTTGACGGTGAGCGCCAGCGCCTTCTGCGCCGTGGGGAGGAACAGCGGGTTCGTCATAGCGACCTCACCCGCAGCTTCATGCTGCCGCCGCCCGCGGTCAGCGGCAGACTCAGCTGCTCCACGATGTACGGCACGCCGTCCACCTCGATACGATCTCCGGCCTGAAGTGCCGGGTGCGGCACCATCTCCACGTCGAACTCCTGCGAGGTGGTGCGTCGCAGCGTATCGAGCCGGCTCCTGGCTGCCGCGTCCGCCTGCGCCTGCGTGGTGATCAGCGGCGAGTCGAAATACAGCGGGACCGGCAGCGGATTAAACGGGCCGCCTGAGCGCTTCGGCCCCGTGGTGTCGTACATGACGCCGCGCACCAGCCCACCGTCGGCCAGTGTGCCCTGCGCCACCACGGCGTTGTAGACGCCGTCACGGCTGCTGGTGCCGGTCGCCTCAATCACGGTGCCACCAACCCCCGCGCTCAGCTCCAGCGAGACCGTGGAGGGGTCTGTGGTGGTCGTGACGTACAGGAACCCCTCGCTCGTCACCTCCGCGGCGGCCGGCCAGGCGGCGAGGGTGGCGTTCAGCGCGTTGAGCCGGTCATCGTCATAGTTGACCGAGGCGGGTACCGAGCGGTCGGACAGCACCGCATCGAACTCTACGGTAAGCGCCGGCTCCACCAGGCTCTGAATGGTGCTTTTGAATGTGCCGGACGGCTGGAGCGGATTGACCAGCCGCGCCTCCTGGATCAGCCACAGCAGCCCGCCCGCCTGCACGTTGATCTGATCGCCATTCACCTTGGACTCGGTGATCACGTACCAGCCGCGAGTGAGCCATTCGGTCTGGTCATTGCCGATGCCGAGCCCTACCAGCACCCGCAGGAACTGGCCATTGGCCGCAAGCGGGCTGTTGGTCTCGCCGGGTGTGTAGTTGTAGCGGATGCCGTCCAGCGTGCGCTTGGCGATGCGCGGCACCGTAAGCGTGAGGCGCTCCGGGACGTTGCTGCTCCGGTCCACTTCCTCCACGCCGGCCTGCACCGGAATGTCATCGTCCAGCAGCGTCTCGTCCAGCCAGCTCTCCACCCGCAGATAGCGGCGCTGGTTGCCGCGCAACAGGCTTGCCGCCGCAATGTCCGTGATCTCGATCATGGCGTGAAGTCCGCGATCTGTACGGCCAGCCAGGTGGCATGGTCACCGATCAGATCCGCCCACGTCAGCCCGGTGTAGAACGTCACCACGTCCGCCCACGTGAAGGCGCGCGCCGTGAAGCCGTCCGACCATGATTCGGTCTCCGCCACCTCCAGCACCCACGTGCGCCGGTCGTCTGTGCCGTCCTGGCTGAAGCGGTCCTCACTGGCACTCAGGATCGCCAGGTAGCAGTCCACGCCGTTGTAGCCGGCCACCGGAGCACGAAGCTGGAGCACACCTTCGGTGGCGCTGTTGAGCAGGGCCAAGAAGTTCTCCGAGCTCGACCACGCTTCGAAGAAGATCTCCATCTGGCTCTCGAACTGGCCGACGTCCCCGCTCACCACCACGTTGCGCCCGCCCACCTTGAACAGGCTGGCCTGCGGCTTGTACTCCTTGCGGGGCCAGGACACCACGGTGAACTGGCTGCTTTCGCCGCTCACGGCGTCCGACAGGATCGGCTTGCCGCCGGGCAGCGAGTACTCCGCAGCGGCGCTCTCATACTCGGCGCTGCTGTTGACCACCGCCACGTAGCTGACGCTCACACCGAACGGGAGCTCTCCATCCACCACCACCAGCCCCGGATCGGTCACCGCGGTATGGACGCCGTCCCGCAGCAGCGTGCGCTGACCGGCCACCACGCGGTAGATCGACACGTCATCGCCCGGCGTCAGGCCGGTCAGGGTCACGGCGTTGCGCGGCGGGAACAGGTCGTAGGAGCTGATCGTGATGGCCGGCGCCGGGCGGATGGCCAGCGTGATGGCGCGGCCGATGGCCGCCACGCCGCCGGTCACCGTGATGGTGCCCGTGGAGACGCTGGCCGCCGTGGTCTGGATGACGCTGAACAGCGCGGCGAGCATGTCATCGCCGGTGGTCATGTTGGTCAAGCCGTCAGCTGTGAAGGTGGCAGGCGTGCTCAGCGAAGTGGCATCGTCCTGCTTCCACACGAACTGGAGCACGGCGTGGTTGTCGCCCACCACGGTCACACCCGCGGTGTTGATGTTCTGCTGGCTGCCGTTACCCGCGGTGTCCGCCACGACTTCGGTCAGCATGTCCTTGGCCACGCCCCGCAGCTTGATCGCGCGCGCGTAGGTGTCCGCGTTGGCCACGCCGCCGGTGAAGGTGACCAGCGGCATCGTGTCACCGGTCTGGAAATAGCGGCCCAGCAGCGCGAGGTTCTGATTCTCGGCGATCTTCTGCCAGCCGGTCGGCGTGTTCACCGAGCCCACGCCGTTGTTGCGGATGGCGGCGGCGATCAGTACGAAGTCCCCGGCCAGCAGACCAGACGGCGTCCCGGGCGTGACGCTGGCGTTGTTGCCCGTGGTGGCCGTGCCCAGCGTCTTGTCGGTGATCGTCATACCCGCTTGCCCACCTTCTCGCGGAAGGCGTTGCGCTGGTCGCGCACCTCGATCGCCCGTTGCGTGTAGGAGCGGAACGGCTGGCCGTCCAAGCTGACCGCCACGGAGCTGGTCACCTGCACCGGAGCGGCGCCGCCCACCCGCGAAGTCTGGCCGGGCGCGGTGGCCGCGAAGCTCAGCCCGGCGGCGCCGTATCCGGCGTTTTGGAGCCGGGCGAGGCGCGCCTCCACGGCGGCCAGCCGGCTGGCGTTCACATTGATCGTGACGCTCACCGTCTTACCCTTGATCTGCGCGATCTCCTGCCGGGCGTTGCGCGCCTGAGCGGCCACCCCCGCAGTGTTCAGCGTGACTTTCGGCTTGGGGCTCGGGATCTTCAGCAGCTGAGCGGCGAGCGCCGCCGCCTGCGCCTTGGAAGCGCCCATGGAGACGGCGACCTTGATGAAGTTGGCGCGCTGGCTGCTCAGCGTCCCGTTCAGGCTGGTGACGCTGGCGCCGGTCTTGACCATGTTGGCACGCACCGCGTTGTAGGTGTCGGACAGCTGGGAGAGAGATTCGCGGTTCTCCCGGCCTTTCTGCGTGTTGACGCTCAGCGTCTCGCCGTTCTCCTTGGCCGCCTTCTTGGCCGCGTCCAGCGCCGCGCCCGCCTTGGTGGCGTCCGAGAACAGGCTCGCCTGCGCATCGGCGGTCAATTCGGCGGCGCGCGCGTTGTCCTCCAGCGCCTTCGCGTAGAGGTCCGCATCCTTCTTGGCGATCTCCATCGAAGCGCCCACCCGGATCGCGCCGTCCGACGCGGGATCAACCCACGTCCCGACGTTGGTGCCCGCCTCGTTCAGCTCATCGAACCGGCGCTTCAGGCCGAAAATGCCGTCCAGCGGGAGCACCTTGTCCACGGCCGCGAAGGCACTGGTGATGCCGTTCAGCACCGGGCCGATGGCTGTGATCGTTCCGTTCAGCGAACTAAACGCCCGGTCAAGCACCAGCGCGTTCGCCTCGCCGTTCTGAGACAGATCGTCGAAAACGCTCTTGATCGCCTCGCCGGTTCCCTCGATACCCTCGCCGAAGGCGTCCATCACCGGCTCGGCGCGCGAGGTGGCGATCTCCAGGCCTTCCAGCAGCGACTGCCCGGCATTGGCCAGCGAGTCGGTCAACGGCTCCACGAACTTGGCCGTGTTCTGGAAGATCTTCTCGATCGTGTCGCCGGACTCCAGGAACTTCGCTTCCAAAATGTCGATCGAGCGCAGCACCGGCTGCACGAACGAGCCGGCGCGGGCGGTCAGCCCGCTCAACAGGTTGGCGCCGAGCTGCTCGCCGGCCGCCTTGACGCGGCTGTCCCGGCTCACCAGCGCGATGCCGCCGATGATGCCCGCGCCAGCCGCGCCGCCCGTGACGGCGGCGCCCACCAGCCCGGACAGCACGGGAAGCGCCGCGGCGATACCGGTGATCAGCAGCGGCCCGCCAAGCTTGCCCGCATCGCCCACGCCGTTGGCCAGCGCCTTCGCCAGCTTGGGACTGAACGAGCCGATGCCCTTGAGCAGAGACTCGCCGGTGCGCTTGCCGAGCGTGTCGTAGTCCTTCTCGACCTTCTTGCCTGACTTGCGAACGTTCTCCTCGAACTTGCGGAGACCGGCGGCGCTCTTGTCGTTGATGACCGCATCGGCTTCGATGTCCCTAGCCACGGCGGATCACATCCAGCGCCTGGTCAACCGCTTCGTCCGCGACCTTGATGAACTTCGGCCGGAACGCCTCCCACGGCTTGGTGAAGAACCCCGGCGTCACCCGCTGTGGATACCAGCGCTTCCGGTTGCCGTGCAGTGGGTGGCGTACCGCGCCAGCGAGGTCGAGCGCGTTCAGGTCGGCCTTGTCGCCGTCACCGGCCGCCCTGCTCACCTTGATCCGGATGCCGGCGCTACGGCCGGAGTCCTTCAACTTGACGGTCAGCCGGGCGCGCGCCACCCACGCGCCGAGTCCGCCGCCCGCCGGCAGGGTGGAGGTAGCACTGCTGCGCACGTCTCGGCGCAATTCCGGCAGAGGCTTGCGAACGTCGCGGCGCAACGCGTTGACCACGTCACCGCGCGCATTGAAGGCGCGGATCTCATTGGCGAACGCTGCAAAACTAGTGCCCACCGCTACCTCCCCATCGCCTGGCTGTGCTCGGCGTGCAAGCCGTCGAACCGTGCTTCCTGCGCTGCCTTCATCTCGTCCAGCTTGTCCTGCAACAACCAGGTGTCGAAGTCCCGCGGGTGCATCCGCTCCACCTCTTCCAACGAGAGGTGACGCTTCCGCGCGAACATGATCATTGTCCAGCGGAAGCTGTCATCCGGCCAGGCGTCGAGCCCTACGAAGGGTCCTCACCCTCCTCGCCGTCCGGCTCCCCTTCCTGGCCGAGCGTGCCCACCAGCTGCACCTGGATGCACAACTCCGAGTTGAACCTCGGCCAGCCGGCGCCGGGCGGCAGCGTCTTCGTGCGGCGCATCGCGTTCCAGCAGAGGTACCGGAGCTTGGTGGCCTGCCGGCTGCCGTCCTCCTGATACTCGTCGGACGCCTCGTAGGCGGCGTGGTCGCGCTGATCGGTCAGCACGGTCAGCACGTCCGGCGCGCCTTCCATCTGAACTTCGAACTTGAGTTGCAACGTCTTCACGGGTGAGCCCTTTTTCTACCGTTGATCTACCGTCAGTGTTCCGTGCGTCTACCGCCTCAGGAGAGCGGCACCTGCACCGGCTCGCCTTCCAGCTCCAGCACCATCTCGAACTGCGCGAACGCACCCTGATCGCCACCGATAGGGCCGGGCTTGGCGCGCACCGTGAAGCTGTACTGCGGCTGGCCGACAGCGTCCTTGAGCGGCTGCCACACCACGTCCAGCAGGGCGCCGGGCTCGCTGTCGTTCAGCAGCTTCAGCAACCCGCCGGTTGCCAACTTCTGGATGCCGGCGATCTCCCACGTCCAGGCCGCGGAGTCGACATCGTTGATCGTGCCGTCCGGCACCAGCGTGCGCACCGTCTGCGTGGGCACCTCCGGCACGAGCCGGGAGCGCGTCATCTGGTTGGCGTAGTCCGTGCCTTCGATGAGCACCTCGGAGTCCTTCAGGACACCGAGATAGTTGGTTGCTGCTGGCATCCCTCAGTCACTCCCTACCAATGATCATCAGTGCCGGAAAGTCTTCCAGCACCTCGGGTCCGATCGTGTCCACGTGGATCAGATGCGCGAGCGCGTCCACCAGCGGCCAGCGGTGATCCTCGATCCAGGCTTCGCGCGCCGCTTCGTCGTCCGGCAGTCGGACGATCACCGCCCATGCCGTCTCGAAGACACCCGCCGCTACGCGCGTATCGAGCGCCCAGCGCGGCCAGGCGTCTCCTACGTTGCGGCTGATCGGCTGGCGCTCGAATCCCTGCACACCGCTTACCGTGTCCAGCGCCGCTTTGATCGCCGGTCTGATCTCGAAGCCCATGGCGCGCTACCCGACCGGCGTCTTGAGGAAAGGCTGCTCCAGCTCGCGCGTGCTCCAGTCGCGGCCGAGCGGCACGGTGGACGGCAGCGCGAAATCGCCGCTCTCCCGCGGCTGCTCCGTAAGCTGACGCCGCATGAACAGCAACCGGGCGGCGCGCCGCAGCAACGCCTCCCGCAGATCCACCGGGTACGCCACCGGGATGTTGCAGTGGCGGCGCTGCGCCACGGTGGCCGCGGCCAGCTCCTCCGTCATCTCCTGCGTGGTGTAGCTGTGCGCCCCGGTGCCGCCGAGCCAGTCGGACAGCTCGGCAGGGGTCGGGAAGCCGGCAGCCACCGAGACTGCCGAGACGAAGGCCTGCGTCCACGCCGTGCCGTCCGTCACCGTGCTGGCCGTGGCGACCCAGCGGCCGGCCGTGGACGGCGCCACCACCGCGCGGTACACGTACTCGGCGAACGGCGCGACCGGTAGCGGTCCTGTCCAGGCGATGTACTGCGTGAAGATCACGGCAGGAATGAGCGTGGTGCCGTCCGGCTTCGTGACCACTAGAGTCGGCAGCTCGCTCGCCTGCACGTCAATGATCCACTGCATGCCGATCACGAGATCGGCCGCCGCACTGCTGCGCACCTGGATCGCCACCACGCTCACCTCCTTCCGCTCTCGCTAGCCCGCACCGGGCGGGGCTCAATCACCCGGCGCGGGTGACTGTCGTCCGCTCGATCAGGAGCCGACCGGGTCGTGCACGATCTGCCGGACGCCGTTGATGTCCGTGTTGGCGAGCGCCACGTCACCGTAGATGCCCATCGTCACGTAGGCGAGCTGCGTGACGTTGTTGGTCTGCACCGTGGCGCCGAAGTCCCAGTCCAGCCGGTCCGGCTCGGACGCCCAGCCCAGCACCTTCGCCGGGTCGAACAGCCACGAGTTGGTGGGGTTGGTCTGGCCGGCGGCGCCGAGCGCCCACGCCGGGACGAACACCGTGCCACCGATCTCGATGGTGGAGTAGAGCGCCCGCGTGGTGCCGCTGGCGTTCATCGGGTTGATCATCGGGTAGAGCTTGCGGCCCGTGGTGTCGGCCACGCGCGCCAGTAGGCGGTAGAGATCCTGCTGAGCCGCCGCCGCGCTGAAGCGGTTGCCGCCCCGGGCGAACTGGAGATCGGCCAGCGCCGCCTCCAGGTCCGCCACCGAAGCGCGGTCCTCGGTCGCGTCCGAGGCGCCGGTCGCGACCGTGAGCGTGATGTCCGTGGCCGCCGTCAGCGTGTTCAGGAACGTGGCCACCGCGCTCTCGCGCGCTTCCACGTAGCTGCGCAGCATCTGATCCCAGATGATGCCGGAGATCTGCGGGTTGCCGCCGCGCCGGATCGCCTGCCGCTCGATCTCCACCTTGCCCCACAGTTGCGTGGGCGTGATGGTCTGCGTGGTGACGGCCATGGCGCCGGGCGCCGGCTCGGTACCCGCGGTCGCGGCGGCCACGAGGCCCGAAGCGGAGCTGAACTTCGGCACATCGAACGGCGTGCCATCGGCCAGCGTGCCCGCGTTCACCATGTCCCACAGCGGAGACGTGAAATCCATCTGCGGGACCCACATGTCCGGGCGGTCCTTGTTCGGCGTGACGCTGGCGATGTTCGCCACGCTCACCGCGAAGGTGCGCCGCACCAGGTCGTTGACGCGCTTGAGCGCGCCGTCCAGATCGACGCCGCTCTTCTTGTTGATCACCGCGTACAGGTCGGTGGAGAAATCGTACTTCTGGCCGACGTGGAACACGTGGCGGCCGGGCTTGCCCTCGAAGGGCCGCTCGTAGCTGAAGCGATACGGCAGCGGCTCGGCCACGAAAGCGCCGCCCACGTTCGGGACGATCTCCTGCGTGGTGGGGTCCACCACGGCGCGCGGCTCAGCGGGCGCGGCCGGAGTGACAGCGCCACCCTGAGCCACGGTGGTCACGTTGTCGTTCTGCCGCATCGCGGCGAACAACTTCGTCATGTCGTCCACGCTGAAGCCCTGAGTGACAGGCGCCGCGGGCGCGGCGGCGGCGGCCGCAGAGGTGGGCGGCGGAGTAGCAGGGGCCGCCGCGGCGGGCGCCGCGGGGGTGGAGGGGGCTGCCGCCGGCGTGGCCGGTGCCGTCTCCGGGTTGATGTCCGGCACAGCCGGCTCCTCTCCTTGATCGCTCGCCCGCACAGACGTGAGGCGAGAGTCCTTGAACGCGGGCATGGCCGTCATGCTGACTTCCGCCGCGAACGCATTGGTGATCAGCTGCACGCCCGGCTTGTCGGGATGCGGGGCGAAGTCGTTCTCCGTCCAGTCCGCTCCCACGCTGAGCCCGTCCAGCGTGCCGTGCTCGGCCAGCGCCAGCGCCCGATCACCTTCCGGGCCAGGGGCGATGCTGAACGTGCCCACCAATCCGGCGTCGGTCTCTTCCAGGCTGAGCGCGTAGCCGTAGGCCTGGCTGTTGTCGTGGTCGCGCAGCAGCTTGACGCGGCGCAGATCGCCCCACTTCAGCGAGCCGCGCGCGAACTCCCACAGCCGTCCGGCGTGCCGCGCGCTCTGGCCCCACGGGATCACCAGGCCGGTGATGGTGCGGCGCCGCTGATCAACGGCGAAGGTTCCGCCGTCACCCTCGAACTCAAGATTGACGCGCGTCATCGGCGCTCCTTCCGGCCGCTTCGATCTCAGCGATGGTGGCCGGCGAGACCGGTACCCGCGGGGCTGGCGGCGGTGCGGGCGGCTCGGCCGGGGCGGCGCCCGGCGGCAGCCCTTCCTCCTGGCCGATCCAGGCGGTGCTCATCACGCCCATGTCGTGGTAGGCCTGCTGCACTTCCACCCGCGTCTTGGGGTCGGCCTTGAGGTAGTCGTTCAGGTTGAAGCGGGCGCGCACGCCGCGCTTGGTCACATCTTCCATCGAGAGCCGCTGCGTGATGGCAGAGATGTACGGCGCGAGCAGATCGTTGATCTTGTTCTTGCGGCGGTCCGTGTCGTTCTGGTAGACGCGGCTGGTGGTGTTGACGCCCACTTCTTCGGGATCGAGCCCGATCGCCACCGCGAGCTGCTTGTCTACCGCGGCCATGAGTGCCACCAGCTGGAGCTCGGCCGGGGTCGGCTGCTGCACGGCGTTGTACTCCAGCGCCGCCGGGACGTACGCGGTGCTGCTCTCCTGCCGCGCTTCCTTCCAATCCGTCAACAGCGCGCGAATCTTGTCCTGCGCTGTACCGTTCTCATCGTCCACGAACGGATCACCATTCGCGGTGTCGCGCGGACTGAAGTAGTCGGCGGGCCGCGGATTCTCGGCGTACCGCACGGCGGCCAGATCCAGCGCCAGCGCGCGGATCAGGATGCGGCGGATGACCTTCATGAGCGCCGGGTTCGGGGAGTCGAAGCGGATCACCCGTGACCACGGGACGGGCTCGCCCTTCATGTACACGACGCCCGTGGTGGGCAGCTCGCTCGGCAGCCAGCCCTGGTGGTAGCCGGACGGCGGCGTGAGGCCCACCTGGGAGGGGTCCATCCGGATGGCGCTGGCCGGGTAGCCGCCCGCGTCAACCTGTGTGATCTTCCACCAGGCCACGGCGTCGAAGAGGAGATCTTCCACGGTTTGCGCAAGCGTGACGACATTGGCCACATTTGGATCGATCTGCCTGAATAGCGGATGATCAAGCACTTCGTTGCGCGCATTGATCGCTTCCAGCGGCAGATTCGAGATCCCGCAGATGACGTTCCGGCCACGCAGCACCGCCGGGATCTCCATGGCGTCCATGCGGCCAGAGACCGAGGTGCCGCGCCCGTTCTGACCGAACATGCCGTTGATCAAGATCGAGTAGGCGGGCGACTCGTAGCCGTACGGGCTGGCCGCGAACTGCCGGCGCTCGGCCGGGGGCACCGAGAAGGAGCGCTTCACCTTCTGCCAGAGAGCCCCCATGCTGCGAGAGCGTACACCGTAGGCGCGCGCTTATGATCAGCCGCTGCGTATTACCCGGCGCCGGACATGAAGAAACCCCGCTCGGTGGCGGGGTCTTCATGTTCTCAGGAGTTGGTCATCGCGCCGGTGATCTGGACTCGATCGCCGTTCAGAATGGCCTTGATCTGAACGATGTCCTTTGCGGCCTCGGCGTTCACGGCCTTGACGGTCCGGAAGTTCTCCTCACGGGGGGTGGCCTCATCGCTGTAGACGAAACCGACCGTGTAGAACAGCATCTTCGTTCTCCTCGCTGTGTAGTTGTCCTTGCTGATACTCATACTCTACAGCGAGAGTCACTCGGATGTCAACAGGTTTCTAGTACATTGCGTAACGAGGGTTCGGCGTCATGTCGCGCGGACCACAGTTGTTGACGCTGACCTCAATCTGCCGCTTCGTGTAGCCGAGCCGCTGCACGGTCAACATCCTGCCGTGACGTGCGATGACGATGTGCGGCGAGCGGGAGAGCCCATCAATCGCACAGTACGGCTGGAGATACACCGCGTCGCCCGGCTTGACACCGTCAGCCCACTCGTCAAACGTCGGTTGCCGGCCCTTGCACTTCCGGCAGTACACATCCGCGCTCACCGCGTCGTTGCCCATGAGCCACTCGCTGCACTCGGCGCAGACTCTCCAGAAACCATCGATCGCATCCATGCTGTCAACCATACGCTGCATCACTCGGAAGTCAACTGGTCCGTCAGAGGTAGCCGGCCTGGTGGGCAAGATGAACCGCATGGCTGGCAGTGCGGGCGCCGAGCTTCGCGTAGATGCACCGCATATGCGACTTCACCGTGTCCTGCGTGATGTGCAGTTCGCGCGCCACCTCCTTGCGAAGGCGTCCGGCCGCCACCAGGCGCATCACCTCGCGCTGCCGCGCCGTCAGCGGAGTGATCACTTCACCACGACCAAGCCGCCCACGGCGTGCAGCGGCGGCGGCATCGTGCGCGCCAGGTGCGTGGCCGCCGCCACGCCGTAGGCGGCGTCACAGTGCCCCTCGCCCTTGCGGCTGAAGCGCCACGTCGCATCGCCGCGCCAGAGCTTCGCGCTGCCGAGCACCTGCTTGTCCAGCAGCTCCTGCTCCGGCACCGGACTGTGCAAAATCATCCCGTCATCCACCATCTCCGCGAACCCCATACACACCGCCTGCACCTCGCTGCCGATCGCCTCCACCTGGACGCCCGGACCGAACTTCGCCACGGCGGCCGGGCCGGTCAGCTCTGCCGCCACCGCCTCGATCGGAGAGCCGCGAAGCCAGCCCACCTTGCGCGGGCGCACCTTGCGCACCCACCCGGCCAGCTCCCGGCGCAGATGCGCCGCCGCCCCCATGCCGGCCCAGCTGGTGAGCACCTCCACCCGCACCTTGCCGTCCTCCACCATGGCGGCCACGGAGATGGACGCGTGGAGGCGATCCGGGCTCAGCTCCGGCACCAGCGCGAGGCGCCCGCGGTAGTCGGCCAATGTGCCGTGACGCGCGCCCGCCTCCCACCCCTCCGGGCTGACGGCCGCGTCCAGACTCGGCACGTACATGCACATGATCTCCGTGCGGAAGCCGGCGATACGCTCCATGTCCCCGGAGTCCGCGGCAGCCCGAGCTTCGGCCAGCAGACTGGAGCCACGGATACGGCCTGGCCGGTTCATGTTCGGGTTGGCCGCCGCCAGCGCGTAGGGGTCCGTCATGGCCGCGCTCTTCCAGGCGCTCCACTCGAACAGCCCCAACTCCTCATCGATGAGCGGCTGCCCGTCCTGCTCCGCCTCGATGTTGGCGATGCCCGTCTTACGCAGCTCCAGCAGCACGGCGGACAGCCGGTCGCCCTGGTTGGAGATGAGGAACGCCTGCGCATACGGACGGGCGTTCATGGTCGGCAGCGCTGCGTTGTACGCGTTCCAGTTCTGATGCTCGCGCAGCTCGTCAACGATCAGCCGATCAATCGAGCCACCACGCGCGCCGCGCCGGTTGGCCGCCGCGGGCCGATACTTGCTGCCGCCGGTCGTGCGCCAGAACGGATCGTTGTTGTCGCGGCGGACGTGGCCGAATTCGGCGGCCAGCTCTGGCACGTCCAGCGCCATCTCCTGCGCGTCGTTCCAGACCTCGCGCGCCGTCGCGACCGTGGTGCTCTGGCCGACAATCAGCTTCCAGCACTCCACGAACAGCCAGAAGAGCGTGAGCACCTTGAGCAGCGTCGTCTTGCCGTTCTGCCGCGCCACGATCACCAGCAGCTTCTTGAACCGCGGGCGGCCGTCCGGCAGTAGCTCACCCGCATGAATGGCGAGCCACCGCTCCCACGGATCGAGCGGCATGCGCAGCACGTGCTCCGCGAACACCGCCACGTCGAACCCGTAACTGCTGGCCGGAGTGAGCGCGCAGGAGCAGCCGCACGGGCCGGGTGCTCCGGTGACGAGCGGCTTCGGGTAGAGGCGCGGTGTCGTGCTCCCGAGCACGTGCTCCGGATCGACCGCGTCCACCGGCGCCATGAACGGCGGACTCACCCCCCGGCGCCCTTAGTGCGCTCCGTCGCGCCACCGCGGAGCAGCGTCAGCGCCGTCTGCACGTTGCCGCCGATCGGCGGCGCGCCGGACTGCCCCGCCGGCGCGGCGGCCGGTAGGCGGCCCGGCTTGCCGGCGCTGTTGGTGGTGAGGTCCAAGCGCTCCAGTGCCGTGAGCAGCTTCGGGCCAAGGTCGCTGGCAACGCTGTGTTCGGCCAGCGCGGTGCGCACCGTGTCCCACGCGCGCTCTATCTCGCGCTGCTCCGGTGCCGGGCGCACCATCGTGATCTGGTCGTCGATGAAGCGCTGGAGCACGCGGATGGCGGTGGCGTAGGTCTTGGTCGGAGCAGCCTGATCGATCAAGAACGCGTAGTGCTCCGCCAGCGCGCTGGCCGCCGCGTAGCGTGCTCCGTGCTCCGCCTCCACCAAGGAGTGCTCCACCTGGGAGAGCAGCGTGTCGCGCTCCGGAGCACTCTCGTCCTGCTCCGCGTGCTCCGGCTCGCTCATGCCTGCGGCGCTCCGTCCTGCTCCCGCGCGAGATCAAACACCGGAGTGCGCTCCGGAGCGCAGATGCGCTCCTGTTCCAGACGGTTGGCAGCGGAGAGCAGGCGGCTGGCGCGCTCCCGGAGCAGCTCCGGATCCACGTTGCCCGGCAGGAACAGGGACGGCGTGATCGTGATGGCCTGGCCGACCTCGGCGTGCAGCTCGATGCCGAACACCTCATCGTCGGTGATGCCGTAGGTGTCGGCCAGCGCCTTCAGCGCCGCGCGCACCGAGGGGTGATCGTCCCCGTGCTTCAAGATCTTTGGCTGAATCTGCACGCCCGTGCTCCCTGTCTGCCGCGTCACCAAGTTGACGTGGATGTCCCGATGCGCCATGACGCGCATCGTACCGCGCGCTTCTAGTACTCACTCACTGTAGTTTGCTCACCGAGAGTGACGAGATTACGCTCCGGAGAGGGAGGATGG
>Ga0247769_1000005_pt1 | contig 43719 bp, 62 predicted proteins | sample UWRJL166409R6_FD_179942 | JGI IMG/M metagenome (GOLD analysis project Ga0247769, IMG submission 179942) | Plant litter microbial communities from Arlington Agricultural Research Station in Wisconsin, United States - UWRJ-L166-409R-6 | ecosystem: Environmental > Terrestrial > Plant litter >... | reverse complement strand
AGCACGACCGATACCAAGCCCCTGGGCGGGACGATCAATCCGGCGCACAACCTCCCGGTCGGCACCTTGCTGGCTCACGCGTGGTCTGGCCCGAACACGCTGCCGTTCGTCACCAACACGTTCAGCCTGGTCAGCTCGGGCTACTCCGGGGAGCTGGCCAGTGACCGGGTCACCCGAGTCTGTGCCGAGGCCGGCATCCCGGTCATGGTGGAGGCGGGCGAGTCGGTGCCCATGGGGCCTCAGCCGATCACGGACGTGCTGACCGTGCTGCGGCAGTGCCAGGACGCGGACTTTGGGATTCTGTACGAACGGGACAACGGGCTGGGCTTCAGGCCGCACTCAGCCCGATTCCGGCAGACCGTGGATCTGATCCTCACCGTGGCCAGTGGGCACCTCACCTCGGCCCCGCGCGGGATCACCGATGACCAGCGACTGAAGAACAAGATCATCATGACCAGAGACGGCGGCTCCAGCGTCACGGTCCAGGACGATGACTCGATCGCGCTCAACGGTGAGTATCCGGACCCCGTGACCGTGATCGTAGAAAGCGATGATCAGCTCCCGGATCTGGGTGGCTGGCGTCTCTACCTCGGGACCTATCCGGCCATGCGCTGGCCGCAGATCACCTTTGAATTGACCCGGAATCCGGCCGCCGTCCAGATCTGGCGGGGCCGGCAGTTCGGGTTCCGGATGCAGGTGGTGACCGGCCGGGATCAGATCCTCGGGTACGACCCGGACGTGATCGTGGAGGGCTACCAGGCCACCCTCTGGCCGCATCGTTGGTACGTCCAGATGAACTGTTCAACCGCCCTGCCCTGGGACGTTTCCACGCTGGATGACTCGGACCTCCGGGCGGACGCGGACAACTCCACGTGCGCCCTGGCCCCGGGCTCGGGCTCGGTCACCATCACGGTTCAGAACAATGGAGACCCGTATTCCACCTGGGCGCCCACCTCTACTCAGCCGGCGGAGGTGCCGTTTGACATCCGAATCAACGGAGAGGTCATGACGGTCACCGACGTGGGAGACCTGAACATCGCCAACGGCCGGCAGATCCTCACAGTGACCCGAGGCGTGAACGGCGGCAGCAAGGCTCACGCTGTGGGCTCCAAGGTCGAGCTGGCCTATCCCACTACGATCATCTTCTGAGGAGGTGCCATGACCCAATACCCCGCCTTCCTTGCCGGCCAGCGACTGACCGCCACGCTGCTGGGCGCCACGGTCCCGGACGTCACGGTGAAATCTGCGGCCCAGGTCCGCACCTCCACCACCACCTACGCGGACGACTCCGAGCTGTCCGGCATCGCGCTGGGCGTGGGCACCTGGGAGATCATTAACAAGATCTTCATGACCGGTGGCTCGGCCGGCATCGCCATTAAGACCCAGTGGTCCTTCACGGGCACCTGGAACAATCCGCTGCGAATGCTGATCGGACCCACGGCCGCGAACACCACAGCGCCGGCCAGCGGGCCGCCGCTGAACCTGGCCCCGATCCTGTGGAACTCCGATCAGATCTACGGCTTGTCCACCTCGGGCGCGTACCAGCGGGTGATCGAGGAGACGCGCAACGCTGTAGTGACGGGCGCCGGCAACTACGCCTTCCGCTGGGCCCCGAACGTCTCTAACGCCAACTCGGGCGGCATCCAGGCGGCCAGCTCAGTGACCGTGCGTCGGATAGCCTGAGGCCATGACAGCTGCCGTCCTGATCCCCTGCGGCGTCCGGCTTCGGTCGGACTTCAACCTGATCGCGCCGGGTCGGGACAAGGCTTCCGACGGCTGGATCGGGGACACTGCGCATCAGCAGGAAACCTCCGACCACAACCCGGACGAGACCGGGTCGGTACCGATCCACGACGCGGACAAGGTCAACGAGGTTCACGCCATCGACGTGGATGACGATCTTCGCCAGGCCGACCTGACCATGGAAGACGTGGTCCAGTTCTTGCTGGCCCGCTGCCGTTCGGGTGAAGAGCGTCGACTCAGGTACATCATCTTTAACCGGCGTATCTGGGAGGCCAGCAACGGCTGGCGCCAGCGGACGTACACCGGGGCTAGCCCGCACACTGAGCACGCACACTTCAGCTTCAGCTACGAGACTGCCTTGGAGGCGGATACCCGCCCCTGGCTGGAAGGACTGATGGACATGGCCCTGACCGCTGCCGAGATCGACGACATTGCGGACCGCGTGCTGATCAAGTTCCGCAACTCCCTGGACGACCTCTCCGACTCCGAGCGCAACCGACTGACCGCCGTGGTGGATGCCAAGCTGGCTCCCCGGTTCGCTGCCCTGGGTTCGGCCGTGGCCGCCTTGGGTGCCAAGCAGACCGACCCGGCCGCCCTGGCCGCCGCCGTGGCCAAGGCCGTGGTGGCTTCCCTGCCCGAGGATCGCGACGACGTCACGGTGGAGGAACTGACCGAGTCCCTGAAGCTGATCCTCCGGGGTGGCGTGGAGGCCTGATGGCGCCTTCAACGCTGGCCGGCATCGTCACGGCCGGCGGCGTGATGTCTCTGCTCCTGACTTCGATTGCGGCTCTGATCACGGCCTGGGCTGCACGGCGCACATCGCAGCGAGTGGAGACCGAGGTGAAGCGAGGGAACGCACAGATTGCCGAGGTGCACGTGATCGTCAATCAGCAGCGAACCGACACGCTGAACTATCAGCGGATCCTCATCCGGGCTCTGAACAAGGCCGGAATCGAGATCCCCGAAGACCAGAGCGTTGACCCCGGAAGCTGACCACTCCATGATCACATTGGGCCCAGACCCTGCCCGAGACGTAAGGCGGAACATGAGTGAGCAGCATGCGCGGTCCTGGCCTGTTAACGGTCGCGCGGGACGTGGCCAGTTGGGTGGGCGGGTGGCTGATCATCTTTCGACAGGCGGGGATCATTTTCGATCCTCCGGCTCAAGCGAACGAGACCCTGATCTGGGTGGGCGCCGTTCTGGTGGGCGTCCCGGGAGCGCTTCAGATCTTGGTTGGTCGGTTTGGCGGGGACACGTCTACGGACGCGTTGCCACCGCAGCAAGCCTCGCGTCCGTTGCCGCCGTCATCACCTGGCGCGCCGTGACGGGAGGCTGAGCGTTGCGCTGGAGAACGTGGTATGTGGCCTTGGTGTTGCTGGCCATCTTCATCTCAGGCATGGGTCTGTCTGTGATCGTCTCGCTGAAGGCGTCCGAGCGAGCAATCCAGACGGCCCAGGCGGACAACGCGCGCCAGAGCGTTGCTATCACGGCGGCCGTCTGCGCGCTGGTGGTGGCCCAGGACGACGTCTACCGGGACACCGCGCCGGCAACGCCAGCAGGGCGCAACGCGGCCGAGGCGTGGCATCATCTACGTGAGCTATTCCAGTGCGACGGAAAGAGATGACCATGACTACCAACCCCGCCCTGACCTCCGGTCCGCAGTCGGATGGTTCCAAGTCGCTGGCCAAGGAATCCAAGGTCGGCATCGTGCTCAACACCGTGCTGACCATCGGCGCGACCGGCCTGTTGGCCTGGCTGACCGGACTCGATACCAGCACGTGGTCCGGGTGGTGGAGCATGGCGGCCGTGGGCGCCGTCTCCTCGGCCATCTCCCTGGTCACGGCCTGGATGAAGCGGAACCGATGATCAGCCAGCAGATCACGGGCCGTGAACAGGACATGTCCGGGGAACTGGTCATCACGGCCGGCCCGGGTTACCTGGCGGAGTTGATCGCCCTGGCTATCGAACTGGAGCCACGCGACAACATGATCACCAACGGCAACATCATCATCCTGCCGCCGGTGGTTGATCCGCCGGCCGCCGAGTAGGGCATTATGCAAAAGCAGGCCCGGACCTTCATCGGTCCGGGCCTGTCGCGTTGCTGAGGTTCAGGACTGGAGGGATTTCATCCCGGACAACCAGGCTGTGAGGAAGGCCTCGGCGTCGTCCAGGTCATTGATCTCACTGTTCTGGACTCGGTCCTGAAAGGCGGTGACCATGGCCTCCACCGCGCCGATCTGCGGGGTGAGGGCGTCGGGGAGTGTGAGTGAGCGCGGGTACTGGTCCTTGGGTTCCATAGGTCCAGTATAGCAGACCGGATCGGTTTGGTGCATCTTGCACGGTTCCATGGACATCGCGTTGCACAGTCCACAGAAATAGATCGGCCGCCTGCCGTCGCCGAAATCCAGCTCATGCGTGCTCACCGCACCCTCACCTCCACTCGGACGTCCACGGCCGCATGCGCTCCTCGCTGACCAAGCCGAGAGAGCCAGGCTCCGAACGCCATCATGGTGACCAGGCCGGCCACCGTGAACAGGGCCAGGCCTGCTGTGGTGGTGGCCAGGTAGTAGCCCACACCCGCGAGCGCGCCGAAGGCCACGGCCACGCCTGAGGAGATGAGAACCGGCTTGCGCCAGCGGGGGGCCGGGTCCTTCAGCCGGCGGACGACTACCTCGTACTGACCGGCGGACGCATTCCAGACCGGCTGGCGCCGGACGACCTGAACCTCTCCATTGCGGGCTGCGCGGTTCATCTCGGCCACCAGGGCCCAGCGATCGGCCGCGCCCATGATCTGGGTCTGGGCGGCCACCAGGCGGCGGCTGGCCACGATGGTGGCCGGCTTCTTGTTCCAGACGTCTACCTGGTCCACAGGTACCCTCCGATTCCTCCAGCGATGAGAACCAGCGCGATGGCGCGCGTGGCCCAGGTGATCCAAGGACCCATGGCGACCATGGCCCGGTAGCCGGCTGGCGCGCTCTCGCGTTCCATGCGCTGGACGGCTTGCTTCATCCGATTGACGTGCGGCCATGGGTTCTTGGCGATGTTGTATCGGGGCCTCAGCAGCCAGATGAGCCCGGTCTCCAGGCTGAGCGTGAGCCAGTCCCAACCCAGCCACCAGGGCAGCTGGATGGTGATCCGGTACGCCACCAGGTCATACCAGGGCTTCTGGACACAGGTCTTGTGCCTACCGCACGCCCCGGCATGGCATCGGTCCCGCATCACCAGGTCCCGGCTCTTGCCGACGTAGCCCCACTCCTTGCGCAAGGGGTTGTAATGGCGCCGAGTCCGGTAGGCGTAGACCCCCGGCCGCCGGCGCTTGACGCGGGCGAGCCAGCTCATTCGGCATGCTCCATATCTAGGTGGCTGGAAATCTCCTCGATCGTGTCTTCAAATCGACCACGAACGGAGATCGTCTCGCGGCATTCGGGACAGTCGCCCGAGGTCCATCCCTCGTCATCGGTGTGGACCTGGATGGTTACCAGGGGCCAGCCCTCGTCGGACTGGATCAGGATCTTGGCCATGATCGTCTCCAAGGGGTTTGGCCCGGTCGGATGGTGGAGTGGATCTCTGCCCCATCCGACCGGGGACAGCTCTACAATAGCAGATCAACAGAGCTTGATGTCAAGTATAGTAGATCAATGCCCTACAACCCTGCCGCTATCCGAGAGGTCCCGCATCGGTGGCAACCCCCGCTGGCCCTTCAGGTCCCCTGGCGCTTCCTCGTGACTGGTGCGTACCTCGGCCCGCCCCGGGACAACGCCTCCTTCCTCCATGACGCCACGATCGACTATCGGGGTAAGCCGATCACCAAGCTGTCCCGCGCACGCTGGCGCCGGGTGGTCGTACGCAATGCCCTGCTGACCGCGCCGGCCGCCCTGGCCCTGGCCGCCCTCTGGCTGGGCTGGGTCCCCCTGCTGGCCTATGCCGTAGGAGCGGCGGCGGCCGGGAGCTGGCGCGGCCTCAGGGCGGCGCGGGCCGTGCTCTTCCGCCGCCGGCTCAACCGCGAATGGACATACCCCGCCGGCCAGCTGGCCGCGCGCATCCTGGCCATTCGCTACAACAAGCGCTGGGCGCGCGAGACCGTGGACGTGCCGCGCGGGTGGGGCTCCGGAGACGCGGCCGGACCGGCCGAGCGACAGGCAGTCAGGCTCGCTCTACCGGCGGGGGTGCCGCTGCCCAAGGGAACCAAGGACGCGCTAACCAGCCAGGTAGGCGCGCGCTTGGGCATCGTCAATCCTCAGGCCGAATGGTCCGAGGCCGGCAACCGGGTCTGGGTCACGCTCCGGGCTACGCCCGTGCCGCCGGCCGAGGTCACCTGGGAGTCCATCCAGACGGCCATCGCCGAGGCCGGGGAGGAGGCCATCGTCCTGGGCCGTGGCCCGGGTGGCCGATTGGCCACCATCAGCCTGGCCGAGGATGCTCCGCACATGTCCATGTCCGGGGCCAGCGGGACAGGCAAGAGCGTGCTGGCCAGAGTGGCCATGGTCCAGCGGATCGAGCGCTACGGGGACGGCGTGCTGATCATGGACCCCAAGAAGTTCAGCCACTGGCGATGGGCCGGGGACGGCAAGGTGGACAGGCGGCGTGTCCGCTACGCCTGGCGGACCGAGGATCTGCATCAGGCCTGGCTGGACGTGGCCACGGAGATGGCCAGGCGGATCGAGATGGACGAGGGGGAGCTGGCCACCCAGCGCCGGGTCTTCGTCCTGGTGGAGGAGATCAACGTTCAAACCAAACGGTTGGCCAGGCACTGGCGGGCCGAGCGCAAGCGGCTGATCGTGGAGGCCAAGCTGGCCCTGGCCGATGACCCGGGCGCGGACGTCGACCTGGGAGACCTGGATCCGCCGCTCCAGTCCCCGGCCATCGTGGCCATGCAGGAACTGGTGGGCATGGGCCGGGAGCTGAAGCTCCATGCCGTGGTGGCCGCCCAACGGCTCAGCGCGTCGGTGTTCGGCGGCAACGGCGGGGACATTCGGGAGTCCTTCCAGGGCGGCCGGCTCATCGCCAAGTGGGATCGCAAGCTCTGGAAAATGCTCGTGGACACGATCGCCTACGTGGCCTGTCCTACTGGCCCGCGCGGGATCTGGGGTCTGGCCAAGGGTGAGGATTTCATGATCTTCCGTGTCCCGTTCCTGGACGAGGCCATGGCCAATCGGATCCTGGCCAACTCGGCGGTACCGGTGGCCGGGCCAGTTCTTGGCCAACAGGATGGATTGGCCACGGTGGATGGCCAATCCAGGCCGGCTCTGGCCAATCCGGTCACGCTGGCCAAGGCCGCTGGCCAGCTCCCTGGCCTGACGTTGGACAGTCTGCGCGCGGCTGGCCAGCGGGATGCGACCTTTCCCGAGCCGTTGGCCAAGCCGAATGGCCAGCCCTATGGCCAAACCGAGGCCAGGCTCTACGACATGTCCGCCCTTGTCCACTGGGCGGCCAACCGATAGAACAGCAAGAACGCCCCCGAGCCGAACCGGCTCGGGGGCGTTCGTTGATTCAGGTCAGCGGTAGTTGGGTCGCCATGAATTCCAGCTATAGAGGTAGGCCCCGACGTAGGTGGGCAGAGGCTCTTGGAGCATGGCCGGCATGGTCCGGTTCCACAGGTCCGTTGCCTCCCGGACGCCTTGCATGACGGCGCGCTCGGTGCTGCCTGTCTCCATGAAGTCGTCTACAAAGATCCATCGCTTGCCGATGGTGCCCTCGAAGCCGGCGCCAGCGTGGCTGCTCTCGCTGGCCTTGCGGATGATGGCCCACTCGCTGCCCAGTGCTCGGGCCAAGATCGGGATGACCAGTGAGCCGGACAGGCCCGTTCCCACCATCGTGTCGTAGTCCACGCCAGTCAGGGCGCGCGTGGCCTTCTCGATCAGCTCAGTCGGGTCCGAGAAGGCGTCACGGGAGTAACTAATGTTGCGGATCATGGCTTGTCCTTCGGCAGAGTAATCCGGGCTGATCCCCGGTGGCTGGAAGCCGGTTGCCCGGCCCCCGCCATCTCGGGATCAGTACCGGCGGCCGGGGGTGCCCGGGTCGCCCAGCGTGACGCTCTCCAGCTTCTGGACCGTGGCGTCCAGGGCGTTCAGGTCGTCCTGGATCGAAGCCAGCTCAGCCGCCAGGGCCTCGGCGTGCCCGTCGGCCATCTCGCGGGCAAGCTCGGCGTCTTGAACGCGCTGGTGGTTGAGCGCGTAGACGATCGGGTCCATCGCTGCGGTGTCGGCTGTGGTGACGTTCATTTCGGTCTCCCTCGTTCGCTGTTAGATCTACTATAGCAGACGTGTAAACGAGCGGCAATACCTATCCTGAGCAGGAAAATAGAGGAGCCCCCGTCTTAAGACAGGGGCTCCAAACTGGTAGTGACTGTCAGACGTGATACCCGCCCTTGCCGCCGCAGGAAGTGCAGACCTTCCGTACGACTCGGGTTTGGGTCTTGCCGTTCTTGTCCGTGTAGATCTCCTGGACGGTGGTGGCTCCTGATCCGCCACATGTCGTGCAGGGGACGAACCCCGGGCCCTTCTTAGCCACGGCGCCCACCTCGCAGCAGCGTGCTCAGGAAGGGCTTGCCGGCGCCGTTGCCCACGCCGTTGCGCTGCTTCAGGTCGGAGACCTGGACGGGGTTGCCCCCGCGTCGCTTCAAGTCCTGGGCCACGGCCTCACGCTGCCCTCGGGCCACGCTCTCCTTGGTCGGATACTTCGCCATCATTGATCTCCCTTGTGATCTGGTCCCGCCAGCGGCGGGCCGTTCGAGTGCTGACGCCGTGATCGGCGGCCAGCTTCTTGTCCAGCTCCCCCTTGGCCAAGGCCTGGCCGCCGGTCAGCCATGCCTGGATGTCCAGGGCTGCCGGCTCGGGGATGTCCACGTGGCCAGGGATGACCAGGATCTCGCGCGGCCGGCCAGTGGCCAGGAAGCGCTCCGCCTCGTTGGCCAGCTCTTGGCCGGCCTGGCCGATGGCCTTGTCCACGCCCGTGTCCCACTCGTCCAGCTCATTGGCCAGAGCGCTGTCCACCGGGCCGGCCTTCTGGCCATTGGCCGATGGGACACGGCGGCCGGCCAAGATTAGGGCCGTGGCCATGATGGCCAACAGATCGATGGCCAGTGGCCAGAGCGTGGCCACGTCACTGGCCTGGCCACGCCTGGCCATGAAGTCGTGGCCATGTGTCCAGCTGGTCCGCATGGCCACGCCACCGATGGCCACCGTGGCCAGCCAGCGGATCACCTGGATCTGCCAGGTCTGGCCAACCCAGATCTTGGACACGAACATCTCCACCATCAAGATCACGATGGCGGGGGCGGCCACGGCGGTGATCACGTCGTACACGTCCAGGGCCTCGGCCCGGACGGCCATCGTGTCCACCACGTTGTACATGATCGATAGCCCGGCCCCGACGGCCAGGGCCACGTAGGCGATGCCGGCGGTCCAGAGCTGACCCAGGCGTGTCTTCATCGCGGCGCCTGCTCACTGACCAGTTCGCAGACCCAGTCCGGCCACTCGTGCGGGGCCAGGAGCGCGATGCCTCGATCGGTGTACAGGGTCACCGTGGGTGGTGTGTGCGCACCCTTGCGCCAGACCAGGATTGCGCCCTTAGCCGTGAAGCCCCGGCCGTCCAACTCGATCTCCGGGGCGTTCTTCAGGTCGACCTCGACCGTGAAGGTTTGGGCTACTACCTTGCTCTCCATGGGAAGCCTCTCTCTCACTGTACCTAGACTATAGCAGAGGAGAGACCCCGTCAAGGCCTCTCCTCTGCTGGATCTCACTTGGCTGGAGCTGGGTGGTCCTCCATGGACTCCTTGGCCACGCTGGCCATGTCGGCCGAGACGTTGCCGGCCAGCAGCGCCATTTCGTGGTTGGCCGCCTTCAGGGTGGCGTTGTTCAGCCGCAGGGTGGCCCAGGTCAAGATGGAGCTGACGACCACCAGGGCCACGGTGGACAGGACCAACAGGACCTCCCAGAGGTGGGATTCGGGAGTGGACTCGGGGACGGCTTGGGCGATGACAGTGGCGATGGCGATGTCCATGACGATCTCCTAGAGCTTGATGGACTTGATCGAGGCGTTGAGCCGGCGGTCCGCCAACTCCTGTGTGGCTTTCTCGCACCGGGCTCGGGCCCGGGCCGTATGGATCAGGCTGGCCATGGTGACCACCAGGGCCAGGAGGGTGATGATGCCCAGGACGTTCATGCCAGCTCCCAGGAGTCCGCGAATTCGTTGAAGGTGCAGGTGTCCAGACCGCCGCCCGTGAACTGGACGGTGCACATGTGGGCGTTGATCGAAATGACCTTGCCCATCACTCGGGGGTCGATCGTGCTGCGGTACCAGACCCCGGTCATCGGAAGCTTGTCGTCGCTCGGCTTGTTCATAGGTCTACTATAGCAGATGTAAGAAGGCCCGGGGAAGCCCCCGGGCCAAGATCTTTCCTACCAGTGTGAGAGTTCGTTGAGCCAAATGGTGAGAGCGCCGTCGCGGGTGCCCTCGGTGATCAGGCGGAGCGAGAAGCGGTCCAGGGGGACGGCGTGGTCGGCGCAGCAGTTCAGGGCCTCCATGGCCCCGATGAAGGCCAGGCGCTCAGCCGGATGCAGAGGCTGGGTGCGGACGATCTCCGGGGTGCTGAAGGTCCAGTTCATCGGATCACCAGCAGCATGATCACAAACGCCAGAGCCGGCGCGGCGCCCATCAGCATCCAGGCCCAGTCGGGCGCGGGGGCAAAGGTCAGGTCGTCGGTGTCGGTGTGCTCGTTGTTGTTCATAGGTCAACTATAGCAGAGGTAAGAGATCAAGAGGAAGCCCCCGCCCAAGATTTTCTGGGCGGGGGCTTCAGCGGTCAGGTCAGTCCCACTCGATCGAGTGGTCCCATTCGGTGATCATTGATCCTCCTCCCTGTGCTTGCCCGGCCTGTGCCGGGAGTCGTATCGCGCGGGCCGGCCCCATGCCTCAGCGGCGGCGGCCACCAGGCCGATAGCCCCGAGGAGCGTCAGGACCAAGCTCCATTCGCTCGCTGTCATACCTCTAGCATAGCAGAGGAAAAGGTTGACGCAAGGGGTTGCGGAGCCGTCTCTACGTCTGCTATACTCAATGTATGAACAAGGGAGAGGAAGCCAAGATGGAGAACACGATGGTGACGGACCTGGAGCTGGAGCGGAAACTGGCCGAGGCGGCCGGCCACCAGATGGGATGCTTCGAAGAGCGGGCCGAGGAGCTGCTGGAGGAAGGGATCCAGGCCGAGGACATCTACCAGACCTGGCTAGCGGGCTCGGACAAGATCGAGAACTGCCGATGCCTGGACGATGGGGTGGACGGCTACTACCTGAAGGACCTGGTAGGCCAGGAGTGAGGGAGCGGGCCCCGGGAGGGGCCCATCCCCTTTGTCACTGTTTGACACGTTTCAATCGCGGGGCCAGATCCAGGTCACGTCGTCCATGGTCAGCAGTCGGGCGGCCAGGGCGCCCGGTGTCACGCACTGATGCGGGACGCTCTCCATGATCTTCTTGCCGGTCAGGCTCCAGGCCTGGTCGACCAGGACAGAGCAGATGGCCTCCTTGGGGAGCCGGATGGCCGGGGATGAACCGTACGGGCCGAGTCCAGCCTGAAGATCACCCTGCCGGCCGATCCAGCGCTCCAGCCGGGGAGTCTTTATCCCCCAACGCCAGAGCGCAAGCGCGCCGTAGCTGGCGAACGAGTAGGGCGTGCCCACCATGGCCCGCGCGATGGCCGCAGCGTCCGAGCCCTGGCCCGAGTAATCCTCGGGCAAGCGCGCGTAGGCGAACCTCGGCGTCCAGCGGTCCAGCATGATCGGCACCTCCACGGCGCCGCCCGGCATGGCCTCCACCAGGCTCCCCTTGTTGATCACGCCCGTAGGCCATTCCTCAGAAGGCTCCTCGTCGTGCAGAGCTTCGGTGATCATGAAGACGTGCTGGACGTTCAGTCCGCCCACCCGGAAGCTCTCGCCGAGCATGGCCTGGCCAGTGGTGACCAGCAGGGAAGCCGGCCCGTGGATCGGGCCGAACCCGATGTCACCCGGTCGAAGATCTTGAAGCTTCAAGTTTTTGCCCTCCAGATAGAGATCAGCCCGGCCACCCGTGGAGAGGTCTTGGCCGGGCTGATCTTGTTCAGTTGTGCTTCGGCTTGGGCCGGGGGCGCGGGTTGTTCGGGCTCCCGATGGGCGTGAAGTTCATGTGGACCTTTCGATCAGTCGAAAGCGGCGCCGCTGTCCGAGGTCTCGCGCATCTCGCGGACCTCGGACGTGATGCCACGCAGCAGGGACTCGTACCCGTCCAGGATCAGCGCGTCATCCTCGGTCGGCTTGGAGATGGACCAGGAGTCCGTCCGGCCCTTGATCTTGTTCGGGCGGCTGTTGACCCGGCCCACCATGGGCTTGTAAAGGGGGTTACCCTCCGCGTCCTTCTTGGTGATTCGGGGCTCCAGCCGGGAGACCAGCCCACTGGCCGACCACTGGAACTTGTCCAGCCGCTCGGGCGCCGGCCCCACCAGTTCGGTGACGCTCTCTCCGCCCGGACCGTCGTCCAGGGCCACGGTGATGGTCTCGACCCAGGCATACGGCTTCCCGTCCGGGTTGGTCCGCTGGCCCTTCACACCGGTCACCCAGATGGCCACCAGGCGATCCTTCAGGTCGTCCTTGCCGGCGAACTCTTCGCTCGCCTCGTCGTACAGGTCCTGCGTCTGATCCGTCATGCGCGTCCTTGTCTGCGTGTGCGTCTGTTGTGCCAGCCGGCTTGCGCCCTAACGATGCCCAGCTACCTGGGAGGACCACGAGGGCCCGACCGTCACCGTTTTGGTGATCCGCGACCAACCGGTCCGGTGTCTCCGAGGCCAGCGGGTGACTCGAACACCCGAACGGGACTGGTGCACCAGCGATCCCGCCGTTCCCTACCTGGCCGTGTTGCCCGGACCCTACCGCAGTGATCCGGGCCTTTCACTCATGCAGTTCCGAGCGTGCCCCTGGCTGGCTTCGAACCTACCGGCGTGCGGCCGCATCCTTTGAGGGACCCGGACCAGGGGCTTCAGGTGCTCGGGGCGGGCATCGCGCCACCTTGAGCTGGCTTAGTCCAACCGCCCCGAGCACCTGAAGCTTACCTCAACTATGCCTTACGTGCAACCCTCGGAGTGGACCGTTCAGTGCCAGTCTGATCAAGCCCACATGGACAAGTAATGCACCCGTCCGCCCCGAGGATTACGCCTGACGTGCAAGCGCGGACGGCGGCCGGATCTGGCCCACCCGGCGCCCATAGGCCGTGCTCTTGCCGATCGAGCGCAGCTCCCGGATGCGGACTGCCTCTTCCACCACCCGGGCGCCATACTCGATGTCCACCTCGTGGATCTCCACCGGAAGCTGCCCCTCGCCCGGCTGCTGCGGCATGTGGGCCAACAGCGCCACCTTGCGGCCGGCCAGGGCGCCGTCCGGGTGGCCCATGAGATTGTTGTCGGGGTTGGGCACCCAGCCCCCGCTGGCGTCGTACGGGCCCTGCCAGACCCACGGCGCGCCCGAGTAGATCTCCTGCTGGCCGCAGACCTCCTGATATGTCCAGAAGCGCGCCTGGGTCTTCAGATCCAGCACGCCTTCCCGGCCCGTCCGGCGGCACATCACCCGGGTATCCATCGTGCCCATCACGCCACCGCCGGCCGGGTGCCAGACCTTGCGCTCGGACCACTCGGGGATGAGGTCCAGTTCGTTCAGCTCCAGGGCCTCCAGCAAGCTGGCCATCTGGAGCTTGATCCGCCGGTGGCCCTGGATACGGCCTGTGTTCTGGTAGCCCTCAAACACGGCGTGCCTGGCCGTCCCTCGACGCGCGGCCGTGTCCGCTCCTACCGCCTCTCTGGCCTTGTCCGCGAACGCGTTGAGCCGTTCGTCCGTGAGGTCTTCCAGGGCCACGGCGGCCATCTCATCGAACACGGTGCCCTCGTTGGCCAGCAGGCCCAGCAGGGTCTGGCGCTCGGACCACAGCTCCAGGGCCTTCTGGTCGCTGAAGGCACCTACCAGGTTGGTGGTCCGGGTCCAGCCGCGCCAGCCCTTGGGCACGGTCACCCCGGGCGGCGGCGGGAAGCGGTAGAACTTCTGGTCCGGCGTCAGGCCGTACTCGTTCGGGTCGTCCACGGCGTCATAGAAGTCACTCACTTGATCTTGCCCTCGGTCTCCAGCTGGTGAATGGCCACGCCTCGATGAGCCTGCCAGGTGCGACATCCGCAACGCCCAGCTAGCTCAGCGGCACGCTCCCGGACGGCTTGATTACTGACTCTCACTTGATCCATCCCCGCCGCAGTGCCTCAGCGATCATGTGTACCCGGTTCTCAAATCCCTGAGTCTTCACCAGGTACCGCAGAGCGTTGTAGACCTGATAGGGACTCAGCCCCATCTCAGCAGCGATCTTGGCTTGAGTCATGCCGTCCGCCGTGGGCTGGATCATCTTGCGCTGGGACGGCATGAGCGGGCATCGGGTCACGCCTTGATCCTTTCCGCGAACTTGTCCAGCGCTCGGCTGGCCAAGACCTTAGTGATGAGGTCTGACACTTTTCCGGCCTTGCCGCCGGCTCGGGCGGCCATGATCGTGGCCACCTGGGCGTCCAGGCCGAGCTGACTGGCGCGGCCCAGCATGGCCTCGGACGGCTTGCCCTTGCGCCAGGCCCGGCCCTTGTCGGCCACCAGCCGGCCGAGGTCTCCGCCGAGGTCTTCGGCCAGCCGCTCGGCCTCGGCCATGGCCAGTTCCAGGTCCGGCGGCGGAAGGCCTCGCTTGCTGGCCACGGCGCGGTGCAGGTGCTCATCCAGGCGGTAGTACCAGATCTGAGTACCGCTGATGAAGACGTACCGGCGATCACCGACGGGGATGAAGATCAGGCCGGCCTTGGTCCTGGCCCAGACCTTGCTGGACCGGGTGGCCAGCGGATCGAACTGCCGAGCGTCCACCTGGCCAAGCCATACGTGCTCCGGGTCTTCCATGCCCGAGCCGATGTCCCACTGGTCTTCCATGGCCGTCAGCGCGCCCTGGGTCTTGCGATCCAGGGGCTTGTCCGAGAGGTCGGCCACCGTGCACATGTCCGTGGTGGAGTCGGCCACGCACAGCAGCACGCAGTTCTGGTCCTCCACGGGGAAGGTCGGGTCCGGCCGCAGCCCTCGGCCGGCCATCTGGATGAACAGGGGCCGGCTCTTGGTGGCGCGACCGATGATCACGCAGGATGTGTGCGGAGAGTCCCAGCCCTCGGTCAGGACCATGGCGTTGCAAACCACCTGGACGTGACCGGCCTCGTATGCGGCCAGGGCCTCCCGGCGCTCGCGCTTCGGCATGCCGCCGTGAACCACCCTGGCCGTGATGCCCTGCGCATGGAAGGCGGCGGCCAAGGCGCGGGCCGAGCGGACCAGCGGCATGAAGGCCACCGTGGGCCGGCCGGACGCTCTCTTGATCCACTCCTGGACGATCAGCTCCGGAGCCAGGCCATCTACCAGGGCCTGATCTTGGCCGGCCTCGGAGACGGGCATGGCGGCCAGGCCGGGGATCTCCAGCCGGTAGCCGATGGGCTGGACCAGCCAACCCTTGCGCACGGCCCAGGACGTCCCTCGGGTATATACAACGTCCTGCCAGACCCCACCCAGGCTCTGGCCGTCCCCGCGCTCCAGCGTGGCCGTGAAGCCCAGGGCGGGGCAATCGAGCGGGCCCATGCAGCCGAAGAACGCCAACAGGCGCTGATAGCTGTCCGCCGTGGCGTGATGGCATTCGTCCACGATGACCAGGCCCACGTCCGAGACCATGGCGCGTCGGGTGGGTCGGTCCAGGGTCTGCACGGACCCGATGATGATGTCCGCGAACACCTCGTCTCGCTCGGCCTTAACCACGCCCACCGTGAAGCCGTGCGGCCGAGCCTGGAGACGTACCTTCTCTTCGGCCTGGTCCGCCAGCTCGTCGGTGTGCACGAGGATCAGCACGCGGCCGTCATGGCGCTTCAGGTGATCGATCGCTCGCTCGGCCATGACGATGGTCTTGCCGAGCCCGGTGGCCAGGACGATGGCCAGCCGGGTCTCATGCGGCGTGAAGGCCCGGTGGTCCACCTCGGCGGCCAGAGCCTCACGCTGGTAGTCCCGTAGAGCCACGCTCACCGCAGCCCCCGGATCGGCAGGAGGCAGCTCTCGCGCATCGGGGCCGTGTAGTTGGGTAAGAGCCGTGCGGGCACGATGGGCTCGCCCACGCGCCACATGGATTCGTGCACCCAGACCGGGAAGGCCACCTTCCAGCCCTCCAGTTTGATCTTGGCCGGGAGGTAGCGGCCCCGCCGACCCCCGGGGGCAACGGCGGTCACGGGCGCGTCCTTGAGCGCGGTGAGCCACCGGCCGTGGCTGGAGCCACCGATGGCTCTCCCGGTTGAGGTGTAGATCATTTGCGTCTGCCTTTCCTGTCCTTGGCCATGGCGTGGCCGATATGGAAGTGGTCCTTGCAGGGGTAGATCTCCAGCCCTGGGCGGTAGACACCCCTGGCTTCCAGGACGTCAGCGGCGCGCTCGGCGGCGGCACGGGTGCGGTACGGGTGCTTGGTTGCGCACTTACCGCGCCGGCCCATGCCGCCGGATACGAAGCTCATCCTCCCGAGCTGAAGACGTGCGTCAGCGTGTCCACGGCCGTACCGGTCGTGCCTCGCTGGACCCATGCCGTGGGCTCGGCTGTGGTGGGCCGGCTGATCTTGTTGGGGACCCCGTTGAGCTGGATCTCATAGCCTGCCTTCACCTTCAGGACGTTGGTTACCTCGTAGAAGCGGCCATTCTTGGCCGAACGGAGGGCATCGCCCTCTGCCAGCTCATGCCAGCCGATCTCAACCACGCCGGGGACCTGCGTGGCCTCCCACGCCTCCAGGGCGCGGACAGCGTTGTTGAACTTCTCTCCAGAGATCTCGCCTCGGGAGTAGGAGCGGGCCGCCGCGATGACGGCCCGCTCCAGCGCGTTACTCGGCAACGGAGACACCCTGGCTCTCCAGCCACGCCAGCAGCACCTCGGGCCGGATCTGGAAGTCTTTCCCGTACAGACGTCCCTCCAGGCCGGCGGCTTGGAGTCGGTTCACCTGAGCGCGCCGGACTTGCAGACTTTCTTGGCGGGCCGTCTCGGCCGCACGCTCGGCAGCCTCCAGCTCCAGCTCTCGGGCGCGGGCTGTCTCCCACTCGCCTCGGATCGAGGTGAGGTTGACGTAGTCGGTTCCCGGGATCGGCGTGCCGTCTTCTTGGTAACGGTGTACCTGGACATAGGCCCCGGAAGGGGACTCGCTCCAGTAGTTACGGATCCAGCTGTTGCTTCGTCCCCACCGGGTCACCGTGCCGTCTTCGGCGAAGACCACCCGAATGCGCTTGCTGCTGTAGTGGATCGATGGCCACTTCTGAGCAGTGTTGCTCAGATAGAACACTGCCTGCTTCAGATCTTTGATCTTCATAGCCCAAGTATAGCAGACCTAACGCGGGATGGGGAAGTTCTCGTTGGTCAACTCTCCCGTGGGGCTGGAGACGATGTTGGCCAGCGTGCGATCCTCGCGCCGGGCGTTCCAGGCGCGCACGAACAGGGCCAGTTGATCCTGGCGGCTGTCCTTGCCCGTGCGGCTACGCCCACGGCTCAGCCGGTTTCGCAGGACCAACTCGGGCTCTGCCTCGGCCAGGTTGGCTCCCGAGATGACGCGGTCGAAGAAGATCTTGGTGGCCTCGGAGTTCAGGCGGTTGAACAGGAAGTAGGCCACGCCCGCCGCGCCGGCATTGCCCAGCCCCTGGCTGCTCACGTCCTTGCCCCGGACGCCCGCCGTGTCGTACGCGTCGGAGTCCGCCACGTAGTGATCCAGCAGCTCCTGATGCGTGGGGTTGTAGCCGCCGCCGATGCCGCGCCGCACGCCCTTGTCCCAGCCCGTGATCCAGCGGACCACGGTGGCGACGTGGAATCGGTTCGGCGCGCCGGCCACGGCCATGGCGTCACCGAAGGATCGGCTGGCGCCCGAGTCCAGCACGGGCATGGCCTCCACAGCCACGTTGCGAAACACGGTGAACATGGCGGGCATGTCGGCCTCGATCACGGCCATCAGCCGGTTCTGGCCGTCCACCAGGCGCCCGGAGGTGTCGAACTTGATGGACTCCCCGGTGGGGTGAATCCAGCGGCCCTCCTTCATGTCCCGGGCGTAGGAGGTGACCTTGGCCGCCTTGGGCTTGCGGTTGTTCTCGGCATTGGCCTTCAGGTATTCGGCGGCCATGCCGGGGGTGATCAGAACGTCCTGGTACTGCATGGGGCTCCTCAGTTTCGTGTGGATGTTCGTCTGCTATAGTAGACCACATGCAGCTGAATGACCAACAGGCAGACGCGATGACCAAAATCGTGGACTGGTACAAAGATCCATTCACGCCGTTCCGGCTCTTCGGCTACGCCGGTACCGGCAAGACCACCCTGGCCGCGCGGGTAGCCAAGGCCCTCGGCGTCACGCCCGTGTTCGGCACGTACACGGGCAAGGCGGCCAGCGTGCTCCAGCGTAAGGGCGTGGACGGCCAGACGATTCACTCCAGCATCTACCGGCCCGTGGGCACAGCCGAGACCCTGCGCAAGCTGGAGCGTGCCCAGGAGGAGCTGGAGCTGGCCAAGGCGAGTCCCAGCCTCAACCACCTGAACGAGGGCCCCGACATCATTGCCGAGCTGGAGGCCGAAGTGGCCGGCCTGGAGCGGGAAGCCAAGACGGTTGGGTTCGTGCTCAATCCCGAGAGCGAGTGGGGCCAGGCCGGCCTGATCGTGCTGGACGAGGTGTCCATGGTCAACGCCAAGGTCGGCCAGGACATCGAGAGCTTCGGCGCGCCGATCCTCGTGCTCGGCGACCCGGCCCAGCTCCCGCCCGTGGAGGGCGGCGGCTACTTCACCGACGCCGAGCCGGACGCCATGCTGACCGAGGTCATGCGCAACGGCGATGCCGTGCTGGACCTGGCTACCCGCATCCGGCAGTCCACGCGCCGGGACTACGGCCTGACCGAGGCTGACGTGCGACCAGTCAGCTTCGATGAGGCCATGGCGGCCGACCAGGTGTTGGTCTGGAAGAACGCCACCCGATGGAGCCTGACCGAGGGCATCCGATTGCGACTCGGGCGTCCCAAGGGTCAACCGGTGGTGGGCGACCGGGTGATGTGCCTGACCAACAACAAGGATCTTGGCATCCTGAACGGCCAGCAGTTCGACGTGCAGGAGGTGCAGCCGGCGCCGCTCGGGCCCAAGCTCTTGCTGGCCGAGGTGGACGCGGGCAAGCCGGCGCGCTGGATCAACACCTATGCGGACGGCTTCATCAGCCAGCAGGCCGAGGCCGACATGAAGCGCAACAACCGCACCCATCAGGGTCAGCGGGGGGCCTTCACGTTCGCCAACGTGATCACGGTGCACAAGGCCCAGGGGTCCGAGTGGGGCTCGGTCTACGTGGTGGACCAAACGGCGGGCGTGGTGTCCATGGCCGGCAAGGACATGGGCCGGCTGGCCGCCGTGGACATGGGGCGCCGCTGGCTCTACACAGCCGTAAGCCGAGCGCAGCGGGAGGTTGTGATCGCCCGCCGCTGAGGTAGAAGATAAACGCCCCCGGGCTGGCTGAGCCCGGGGGCGTTCCTTTGAACAACCGACAAACCGAGCAGGAGAATACATGAGCAACATGTCCGAAAGCCAGATCGAGGGTCTGCGGATAGCCCATCTGCTAGTCGATCTTGGATGCCCGGTATTCCCGGCCGCCCCGGATAGCCTGCGACCCGGGGAGTTCCTGTACCCGTCGGCCTGGCAGACCTGGAAGCCCAATCACTCAGCCGTGGACCGCTGGCGGCCCGGATGGGCCCTGGCCATGGTCACCGGCGTGGTCTTCGATGTGCTGGACATCGACCCGCGCAACGGCGGAGACGAGGGGTTCGCCGAACTGCTGGCCGCTGGCGCCTGGCCCGAGTCGTACGGCAACGCGGACACGCCCTCCAACGGCAGCCACCACCTCATCGCCCGCACGAACCTGGCCAAGGGCAAGCCGGCCAAGGGTGTGGACCTTCAGGCCGGGGACGACCGAGGCGAGGGACGAGGCTTCATCTTCATCGCGCCCACCGTCCGGGTGAGCCGGTTCGGGCCGAATCAAGGTCAGCCGGTGGAGTACCGGTGGGCCAAGGTGCCCGAGGTTGCTCCGCACGCTCAGGGCTCTCCCGAGCGACGCGCCCTCATCGACCTGGCGACGGCCAGCAAGCGCCCCACGCCCACGGCCCGCCCGCTGAACGCTCCGGAGAGCGATGTCTGGGACGAGGCGGAGGACATGGACGCCCTGACGGCCGAGCGGACCGTACAGGGTCAGCTGGAGGCTGTCCGCCAGGCCAAGGCGGGCGAGATCAACGGCGTGCTTGGCGGCGCGGCCCGGGTGTTGGGCCGGTTCGTGGCCGGCGGCTGGCTGGACGAGGAGGGCGCGGCCGCCGATCTGCTGGCCGCACTGGAAGACGGCGGGGTCCACTCGGACGCCTGGAACCGATCCAACGGGCTGGGCTGGACGGCGGCCAGCGTGATCCAGACGGGTCTGGATCGAGGCAAGGAGGAGCCCCGGACCGTGCTGGCCAAGGCTCCCGAGGTGGACACGTCCATCCGCTCGGACATCGGCTATCCCCGGCTGCTGGTGGAATCCCCGGCCGTCATGAGCTACTGGCTGGCTCAGGAGGCGGGCGTAGGCCGGCTCTCGGGGTTCTTCAGCCAGGGCGGCCAGATCGTACATACCCCGCGCGTGTCCGAGCTCGGCTACGTCCCGGCCCCGGACGGGGACAGCAACGGTCCGGTGGAGATCCGGCCAGTGAATGGGCGGGCTATGGCCTCCAAGATCCAGTTCCTCTACTCCTGTTACAAGATCCTCAAGGGTAAGAAGGATGAGCCCTCGATCGAGGTCCCGGCCATGTTCCCGATCAGCGCGGCTGAGGCCGTGGTCAACGCACCCGAGGCGGCCATAGGGCTGCGACCCTTGCGCGGGATCACGCACACTCCGATGGTCCGGGCGGACGGCTCGATCCTCGATCAACCGGGCTACGACAAGGCCAGCGGGTACCTGTTCATCCCTGGCCAGGGGGTCAACGTCCCGGCCGTGCCCGAGCGGCCGAGCCAGGCTGAGCTGACCGGCGCCGTGGCGCTGTTGGGGGAGATGGTGGCTGGCTTCCCGTTCGCCACCCCGGACGACCGAGCCAACTTCTTCGGCCTACTCCTGACGCCGTTGCTGCGGCTGGTCACTCCGCCCAGCTACAAGATGTTCGGCATCGGTGCCCACCAGCCCGGCTCGGGCAAGAGCCTGCTGGCCGACACCGTTGGCATGATCCACGGAGCGGTGTTCCGGTCGGAGACGCCCGAGGATGAGGCCGAGTGGCGCAAGATGACCATCAGCCTGCTGGCCACCACCTCGGCCCCGGTGGTCGTCCTGGACAACGTCACGGGCGTGCTGCGGTCCAGCGTGCTGGCCGGCATGCTCACCAGCACGGGCGAGATGCAGGACCGGGAGCTGGGCTCCACCCGGATGATCACCACTACCAATGATCGAACCTGGGTGGTCACGGGCAACAACCTGAGCTTGGGCGGAGACCTGGTCCGGCGCACGGTGACGATCCTGATCGATCCGGACATGGCCAACCCCGAGACCCGGATGGACTTCGCCATCAAGGATCTGCCGGCCTGGGTCCGGTCCAACCGCAACCGGCTCATCCATGCCCTGCTGGTCATGGTGCGGCACTGGGTAGCCCAGGGCATGCCGCTGGAGGACCGGCGTCAGTCGGACGGATTCGCGTCCTGGGAGCGCGTGGTGGGCGGCATCCTGGCGGCCAGTGGGGTGCCAGGGAGCTTCGACATGGAGTCGGGCAAGCGCGCCTCGGCCGGCGGGGATGACGACGGGCTGGTGACCGTGCTCAGTCGGGCGCACGGTCGATTTGGTTCGGGGAGCTGGACCGTGGCCGCCCTCCTGGAGCCGGACGAGGGCGACTGGATCGAGGCAGATCGGGACTGGCTCCCGGGCGTGGTCCTGGACAAGCTCAGCCGAGGTGAGGCTCGGGGCAAGCAGGCGCTCGGGAACTGGCTCCGGTTCCGGCTCGGTCGCTGGGTCTCGGACGAGGAGGGCCACGCGTACGTGCTGCGGTACCTCGGCAAGACCGGCGGCAAGCAGAAGTGGATGGTGGAGACCCGATAAGTGAGGTGGACCTGGTGCACCTCCGTCCAAGCTGACGCCCGTGGGTTATTTTTTAGAGGATGAAAAACTCACTCCCGCGTGTCTGGCTAGAGGTGCACCAGGTCCACCTCTGGAAATAAGGGCCTATATTTGAGTCCATGACTGATGAGGCGTTGTTCATAGGCGGACCATTGGGTATGCAGACCTACAAGTCGGTCACCCGCTGGCCCGCCTACTTAACGGACAAAGGGGAGACGATGTCCACAAAGACGGGCGATCGGATCTTCAACCCCTATAGGGCACATGTAGCGCGTAAGGCCGAATACGCCGCAGGGTATCGCCTAGAGCGCCGGGACGGTGACAAGGTCTATGTCCACAGCACGGCTCATGCATAGGTATGCTATAGTGGACGTATGACGATGCCCATCACCACTCCGTACGTGGACCCGCTTTTGATCGAGTGCCCGGTCTGTGTCCAGCCCGCCGGCAAGCCCTGTATCGATCTCCGGGGCAATCCGGAGCTACCGCGCGATGAGATGGAGACAGTCCACCGGCCGCGCTTCCAGAAGGCCAACCGCAACTCCGTTGCGTGCGATCTCTGCGGCACCATGACCGGTAACCTCCCCCGGCATCGGACCGCTTGCGCGCGCAAGCGCGGCCTGGCCGTGCTCACCTCATCGCCCAGCACGGCCCAGGAGAACCTGATCATCCGAGCCGGCTCGTTCGCCGCTGCCGATGCCGTGGTCCCGGTAGACGGTCAGTTCCGCAACGGTGTGACGGACCTGGACATGGCCAGCCTGCTGGCCTACCTGGATGCCGGCGGGCTGGTCTTCCCCCGGGCGAGCATGGACCGCTGGAGCGCGGCGGACAAGCGCGGCATAGTCCTGCCCTCGGGCTCGCGCCGTTCGGTCAGCGCGGTGGCCAACGAGGCCATCCGGCTTGGCCTGGCCAGCGTCTCCAGCGAGCGCACAGGGCCGTCCACGGTCCGGACGCTGCTCGTACCGGCGTACGTGCATCTGCGATCGCGCTTCAACCGGGCCATGCCCGCATGCCAGCGGCCGGCCCATTCGATCAAGCGGTACCGGCTCATGGACGCCGATCGGCTGGATCTTGTGGACTGCCTGCTCTGTACGGACATTGCATCTATCTGATACCTGAGGCATACTGGACCTATGACGAACATGCCGAACGGTGTTGCCCCCACCGGCACGCGGTACAAGATCGGGGCCAAGGGTGGCAAGGTCGGTCAGGCATGGCAGCTGATCTGGGACCGGCTTGACCACGAGCGTTACCAGGATGCGACCGAGCTGGCCAACGATGCGGCCGAGGTCACGGGCATCAAGCAGGTATCGATCATGAGCCATCTGCATCGGATGGCCGCTGAAGGGTTGCTGGACTCGACCGTGCAGTACGCGGACGTGATGGTGACCAAGAATGGCAAGACCTACTCGGCCACGCGCAAGCGCTCGCACGTGAAGCTGCCGGCCGAGTGAGCTGGACGCCACCGGCCGGCATGGACGCCACGGTGGCGTCCAGCTGGCGCGCGTTCTATCGGGACGTGCTGACCAAGTACGGGCTGACCCCGGACCAGTACCGGGCTCTGTACCTGGCCCAGCTCGGCCGTTGCTACATCTGCCGGTCGGCCCGGGGCAAGCACCCGGACGATCCCAAGGGCCGAGGCCCGAGCCGGCTGGCCGTGGATCACATCCACGCCATGGGCTCGGGCAACCCCGGCGCCGTGCGTGGGCTGCTCTGCCGGACGGGCGAGACATCATGCAACCGCATGGTGGGCTGGCTCCGAGACCGACCCGAGGCCTTTGAGCGCGGCGCGTCGTACCTCCGTGAGGCGCCGGCCCAGGCCGTACTGGCCCGCATGCGCGAGGCTCACACGGACGATGATCTGATGGGGATGTTGATCAATGGATGACTACCTCGTGTGCTTCCCGATGAAGGCCGAATGGGTCCGCCACCAGCCGCCCACGGTCGGCATCTTCCCGGCTCCGTTGGTCACCTCGCGGGATGGTCAGGAGCCGGCCGAGCCTGATCCCATCAGCGATCTTCAGGCCTATGCCGTGGCTGCCGGCTGGCGTACCCAGGCGCGCTATTCCGAGGGATGGGTTCCGCACGGCATCACCGGCAAACCGCTCGGGCCCAAGAAGATCTGGAGCGTGCGCCTGAGCCGTGGTGGTGACTACGCCGTGGCCGTGCGCGAGGGCGATGTCTGGAAGACGTTCTGGGTGGTCAAGGACAAGCTCCAGCGGTTCACCACGCTGGGCCCGTTCATGGAGGCGATCGTCTGATGGACGCATGTCGGATCTGCTGGGCGCCGCAGCATCGCGAGTACGCGGACGCCAGCACCATGGACGGCACGCGCGTATGGGTGCCCGGTCAGTGGGAGCCGTGCTCGGAGTGCGGCTGGAACGAGGCCCCGATGGAGTGGGATTTCGTGCCGCTGGATCGGGCTCCCATCTACGTCGGGCCGGCGGCGCCGTTCCCGCTCCAGCCCACCCCGGAGGACATCCTGCGTGGGGCTGGTCTCTGATGCCGGTCCCGGGACGGTCCGATCTGCATGGCCGAGGCTCGAATCAGGAGCGCGTGCGCAGGAAGGCTGTTGTCGATGCCTGGCGTGCTGTGCATGGGGATTGGTGCCCTGGCTGGCTTGCCCCTGCTCATCCCTCGGCTGACCTCACGGCGGACCATGTGGTGAGTGTGGCCTCAGGTGGTGACCCACAAGGTGATCTAGGTGTGCTGTGTAGATCATGTAATGGAAGAAAGGGCAAGCGTGGTGTTGACGCACTCACTGTGCCTGCTACACGCTCACGCGATTGGCTGTGACTGTGTGTGAAATTCGCGCCCGAGGTGGGGGGGTATGTCCGAATCACTGTGACCAGCACATGTATGACCCCACGCACCTATCGCGGAAAATCCCCCCCAAGATCCACTCAAACCGAAGGACAAGAGGTTACATAGCGTGACGAATGCGGAGATTGAGGTAGGCCGGACAGGTGCCCGAGGCAAGATCAAGATTGATGGCCAGGACATTTCGGGCCTCGTCCGAGGCTTCAGTCTGGACGCGGGGGTGTCCGAGGCCACCACTCTGCACCTGGATCTCCTGCCGCCCCGAGTCTCGGCCCAGGCAACTGATCTGACGGTTCACATTCAGCCCAAACTGGCGGCCCTGCTGGAGACATTGGGCTGGAATCCGCCGCCGCCGCCGGCTGAGCCCGAGCAGGCGAGCGAGCGCGTCACGATCATGGCCAGCCCCGAGATCATCGAGCAGCTGAAGGACTGGAGCGCACCCCTCCAGGTCAAGATCCAGAAAGTGGGCGAACGCTGGGAGATGGACATGCGCACCGTGACCGAAGGCCCGGCCCTGGGCCTGCTCAAGCGGCTATGAGCACGGGCAGCGACCGGCTCTCGCGAGAGCTGGGACTGAGCAAGCTCCAGGGCTCGGCCCGCGCCCTGGCCGAGGAGGCCGTGCGGATCAAGGCCCGGCTCGATGCTCTGGACAAGTGGATCACGGGCAAGGGTCCGGAGGACTGGTTTGAGCTGGGCCGGCAGTTCGGGTCCGAGGTGACCATCCTGATCAATGCCCCGCTGGCCGAGGCGCGTCAGCAGGCCCTGGCCCTGCGTGCCGTGGTGGCCGAGCTGGCCAAGATGCAAGAGGAGATCAAGCCGGCGGCTGTCCCGAGCAAGGCAGATGAGCTGGCCAAGAAGCGGGCCGACCGGTTGGCACAGCAGGGTTAGATCTGCTATAGTTCAGGTATGAGCAACGAGATGGCCGAGGCCCTGGAAAACGAACTGACCGGCCTGGATTACAAGAGCGAGCCCTGGACCCAGGCCGACCTGGATCGCCAGGCCGAGATCGTGAATCTGCTGGCCGAGGCGGGCCGGCTGTGAAGGTCTTGGTTGCTTGTGAGTTCAGCGGTCGAGTGCGGGATGCGTTCCGTGCCAACGGGCATGACGCCTGGTCCTGCGACCTGGAGCCAACCGAGGGTGACCCGACCTTTCACCTCCAACGGGATGCACTGAAGGTCTCCCGCTGGCTGGATTGGGACCTCATGGTGGCGTTCCCGCCGTGCACCTACCTGACCAAGTCAAACGCCTGGCGCTGGGCCCAGATCCAGCAGGAGCGGGAGCGTGCACTGGAGTTCGTTATGGATCTCATGTTTGCTCCGATCCCGAGCATCGCCATCGAGAATCCGGCCGGGGCCATCGGTACCCAGATCCGGCTGGCTGACCAGTATATTCAGCCCTGGCACTGGGGAGAGCCGTACCAGAAAACTACCGGGCTGTGGCTCAAGAATCTTCCACGTCTCGTTCCGGCCTTCACTGAGAAGCCGACGGATCTGCGCGCGTACGTGGACAATCGGCCCCGGACATCCGGATCGCTGTCCGGAGCTGGCGGGGTTCGCCGCTCTCGGGATCGCTCGCTCACGTTCCAGTGCATTGCCAAGGCCATGGCTGATCAGTGGGGCCCTCCCTCTGCTATTGTCAAGGCATGATGAAGCGATTGGCCGCGCTCGCGGCAACCTTGCTGATCGGCCTCGGCCTCATGGCCACCCCGGCCGAGGCCGCGCCGATGCAGTACCGGCAGATGTCCACCATCCAGGGCTGCCAGGACGGATGGGTCTGCTTCTACGCTGACGACCAGTTCGGCGGCGGCCGATATGGGTTCCATGTGCAGAATCTGTACGGCAACACCTGCTGGTCCTTCCCCTGGTCCGGTCAGACCGGATGGCCGGGCGGCGCCGTGGCCAATGAGATCTCCTCGTCCATGATCAACCGCGCGGCCGTGACCGGAGCGCCGGCCCATTACCTGCATTACTCGGACGACAATTACTGTTCCGTCACGGCTGGTTATGGCTCGGTATCGGTTCAGATCGCGCAGAACGGCGTCAACTACATCACCAGCATGAGTCAGTTCTTCGGCTCGGCCTGGAACGATCGCGTCGGATCGGTCTGGTACAGCTGAGATAGGTCTGCTATACTAGACCTATGATCAAGACAGAAGCCCTGCTGGACATCCTCCGCAATATGACTCTGACCCACGCTTGGTGCGGAGAGCTGGAGTCCTATCTCGCCTCAGCCGGGGTGGTGACCTTTCTTGGGTCTCTGGACCCGGCCGAGAGATGCGCCTGCTCATACCACCGGGGCAAGTGGATGACCGAACCGCGCCTGACCATGATCTCGGGACCCGAGGAGCTGGATCCGGAGGTGGTGGACGGGCTGATCATGAAGGCCTACGACGAGGACGCTCTGGACTACCACGACATGGGCGAACTCACGATCAAGCTCAAGAGTCTGATCAAGGTCTGATCGATCATCACCCCCGAGCCCGTACGCTGGGCTCGGGGGTGATCCATGTCCGAGCTGATCCTGCCTAGGCTCATGCACTATCCGGCCGACGCGCCGTACTCCAGCGGGCCGGACTTCGCCGAGCTGGCCCTGTCGGCCGGCCTGGAGCTGGACCCGTGGCAATGCCGGGATCTGGACTGTGGTCTACGCGAGACCTTGCAGGGCAAGTGGGCCAGCTTTCAGAACACCGTGATCGTGCCGCGCCAGAATGGCAAGGACGCTGAGATCGAGGCTCTGATCCTGGGCTGGCTGTTCATCACCGGAGAGCGCCTGGTGGGCGTTTCGGCCCATGAGTACAAGACGGCCATGGAGTCCTTCCGGCGCGTCATCGCCCTGATCGAGAACACGGACGACCTCCGCCGCCAGGTCAAGAAGGTGATCAACACCAACGGCGAGGAAGGCGTGGAGCTGCTGGACGGCCGTCGAGCACGCTGGCTGGCCCGATCCAAGGGCGCCGGCCGAGGCTTCTCGTTCGACAAGTTGGTCTGGAACGAGGCCTACGCGCTGACCGCGCCTCAGGTCTCGGCCACCCTGCCGGCCATGTCCGCTCGGCCCAACCCTCAGCTCTGGCTCTTCAGCTCTCCGCCCCTGGAGTCGGGCACGGCCGAACCGCTCTACGCCGCGCGCCGGGCCGCCCTGGCCGGGGCCCCCGGGATGATGTATATCGACTACGGCCATGACGCCGAGCTGGACCAGATCGGGCCGTGCCAGTCCAGCAATTGCTCCCACCAGGCCGGCCGCTCGGTTGGCTGCATCCTGGACGATCCGAAGGTCTGGGCTCGCACCAACCCTGCCCACCCTGGCCGGGTCACGGTGGAGGCGATCGAACGCGAGCGCGTGGCCATGGACCCGGTGGGGTTCGCCCGTGAGCGGATCGGCCTCTGGCCGCCGGACCTGTCCGAGGGCTTCACGATCATCACCAAGGCTCAGTGGGAAGCTCTGGTGGATGAGCGCTCGGGCTCGGACGAATGGGACACGGAGACACTCCTGCCGAGTATGGGCACCGTCCTGAAGATCGTTACCGAGCTAGCCGGCGGACCTCCTCCGACCGAGCTCCTCGGCCGCCCTGTCCTGGCCGTGGACGTCAGCCCGCGCTCGGCCGGGGCTGTCCGGGCCTCGATCTCCCTGGCTCAGCGGCGCGTTGACGAGAAGCGGCACCTGGAACTGATCATGAACGGCCCGGGTACGGCCTGGGTGCTGGAGATCATCGGTCAGTTCCAGGCTAAGAATGGCAAGTGTGTGGTGGTGGTGGATCCAGGCTCCCCCGCCGGCTCGCTGATCCCCGACCTGGAGGAGGCTGGGATCATTGTCCAGACGATGACCAGTCGGGACGTCGCTTCAGCCTTCGGCATGATCTATGATGCGGCCACGGGCAAGACTGAGCAGGACCGCTCCATCGCTCACCTCGGACAGGCGGAGATCACTTTGGCACTCGGGGGAGCGGGCAAGCGGCCGATCGGCGATGGCCACGCCTGGGACCGGCGAACGGCCACCACGGACATCACTCCGCTGGTCTCCATCACTCATGCGCTCTGGGGAGTGTCCAAGGGCCTGGAGCCGGCCGCCCCGCCGGCGCCGTGGGCGGTCTACGCATGAGCTTCCTGCGTGATCTGGTCCGCTGGAAGCCGACCGAGATCGAGCGCAATGACGGCTCGTTCCAGGGCTACGTGGACCAGTTGGTCCAATTCCAATCGAATCTGTACTACCCGAGCGGCGGTGTCGGGTACACCACCACCTATCCCGGCCAGCGGGCCGAGCCGATCCTGGACACCTTCCTTGGGTATACTCAAGGGGCGTACAAGGCCAACGGCGTGGTGTTCGCAGTGAGCATGGCCCGGATGATGTTGTTCTCGGATGTCACCTTCAAGTTCCGTCGGCTCGGCACTTCCGGCGGCGGTAACGATCTCTTCGGCAATCCGGATCTTCGCATCCTGGAGCGGCCGTGGCCGGGTGGCACGACCCAGGCCCTTCTCGCGCGCGCCGAACAGGACGTAACCGCCGCCGGGACGTTCTTCCTGGCCCGGTCCGATGACGGCCAGCGGCTGCTCCGCCGGCGGCCAGACTGGATGCAGTTCATCCTTGACGCGGCCCCGGACGAGGCCGTAGAGGCCAACATCGTGGGCTACAGCTACACGGTGGGCGGGCCCTACTCGGGCGGCCAGCGTCGGCTCTACCTGGCCCCGCGCTATGACGGCGATACCCTGGCCGACTGTGTGCACTGGTCCCCGATCCCGGACCCTGAAGCCCAGTACCGGGGCATGTCCTGGCTGACGCCGGTACTGAATGAGATCCAGTCCGACAAGATGGCCACCAAGCACAAGGTCAAGTTCTTCGAAAACGCGGCCACCCCCAACCTGGCCGTGTCTCTCAAAGAGACGGTGACGATCGAGCAGTTCCGTCAGTTCGCCAAGGAGATGAACGACGCGTCCGTGGGCGTGGAAAACGCCTACAAGAACCTGTACTTGGGCGGCGGCGCGGACGTCAAGGTCATCGGAGCCAACCTCCAGCAGCTCGATTTCAAGAACGTTCAGGGCGCGGGCGAGACGAGGATCTGTGCCGCCGGCCGCGTGCCGCCGATCATCGTGGGCCTGTCCGAGGGTCTGGCTTCGGCCACCTATTCGAACTACGGCCAGGCGCGCCGAGCCTATGGCGACTCGTTCGCTCGGCCGCAATGGAAGTCGTTCGTGGGCGCGGTGGCGCCGCTGCTGGCCGAGCCGGCGGGGGCCGAACTCTGGTACGACGCCCGAGACGTGGCCTTCCTGCGTGAGGACATCAAGGACCTGGCCGAGGTCCAGTCCACCACCGTGGCCACGATCAACGCGGCCGTGGCCAGCGGCTGGACGCCCGAGTCCAGCCTGGCCGCCGTCCTGGCCGAAGATCTGTCCCAGCTCCAGCACTCTGGCCTGATGAGCGTGCAGCTCCAGCCCCCGGGCGCGCAGGACAAGGGCCCGACTCCTGCCGATGAGGCGGCCGTGGTCGCGACCCAGGCCACCTCGATTGTTGGCCTGGCCGGCGGCAACGCCTTCGAACTGGAGTCCATCGTCAAGGCCGTGACGGACGGAGACCTGACCGAGCTGGAGATGGCTCCCGAGCCCGAGGAAGACCCGGCCATGGCCGGGATCGATCCGCTGACCGGGGAGCCGATCGAGGAAGATCCCAACGCTCCGCTTGTGGACGATCCGGAAGCTGCGCGGTCTCGGGAGTACGTCCGGGATGGCGATGGCCAGTTCGCGCACGTGGCCGGCGGCAAGCTGTTCTCGGGTCCCGACCCGCTGAAGCTGGCCAACCGAATCAAGCTGGGTCCGGGCGAGAGTTTCGGCGGAAGCGCATTCGTCCTGGACACGAACGATGACAACGCTCTGGTCATGGCCAAGGTCAACACGCCGGGCGGGGCCAAGCTACGGCTCGGCCTGGTCTATTCCGGAGACAAGAACCTCTGGCGTGCGGCCGACAAGGGCCGCACCATCGAGCTGGATGAGCACGGCGTCCAAGAGCTGCGCACGGTGATGACCAAGGCGCAGACCGATGGCAAGAAGGCCGTAGGCGAGTATCGGTCCAAGGTCCGCGCGCAGGATAAGGCCGGAACACTCAGCAACGACGATGCTCCGGACCCGGAAGAAGAGATGGGCGAGGGCGTGATCCATGCCGGGTGGGGAGACCTGACCTGGAAGTTGGACCGGCGCGAGGGAGACGGCTTCCTCAACACCGTGACCGACGGCGGCTGGATCGATTCCGAGTGGCGCCTTCAGCTGGACCTGGGCCGGGACGCCACGGACCTCCCCATGGACATCACATCTCCGGGCGTAATCAAGAAGATCGATAAGGCGTTGGCTGACCTGGAGGGCCCGGCATGACCGATATCGAAGAGCTGGAGCGGGCCACCTGGAGCGAGGCTCTGCACCCTCGTCAGGGCGGCAAGTTCGCCAAGAAGGGCGCGACCACCACCAAGGACACATCCGGCTCGGAGGGCCTGTCGTACAACGGCCGCTCGGGCGCCGGCTACGGCAAGAAGGGCGGAGACAACCGCGTCCACGCCCTCCAGGGGGAGCTGAACCGTCTGGGCCTCACGGACGGCCAAGGGCACCCGCTGAAGCTGGACGGCAAGCTCGGTCCCCGGACCACGGCCGCCATCAAGAAGGCTCAGCGCGCGCTCGGCATGAAGGTGGACGGCGTGGCCACGCCCGCCCTGCTGTCCAAGCTGAAGACGACCAAGGGCCTGAAGGCCAAGCGGCCGGCCAAGGCGGCGGCCAAGAAGGCGGTACCCGTCCGCAAGACGGCCCCGCCGGCCAAGAAGAAGGGCCCGGCCCCGGCCAAGACCATTCACGTGAGCAAGAGCGGCGCGAATCGAAAGGCGTACGCGGGATGATCGAGACTTTCGAGCGTGTCTGGGATCTGGCGGACATCGAGATCAACCGCTCGGGCGACGGCCGGACCGTGACCGCCTATGCGGCCGTGTTCGATCAGGACGCGGAGATCTCGGACCAGCATGGGCAGTACGTGGAGCGCATCTCTCGGACCGCGTTCAACCGGACCATCGGCATGGGCAACCTGGCCCGGATCGGCGTGCTCTACAACCACGGATATGACGCCAGCGGCCGGCCCAACATGGTGGGCGCCGTCCCGATCGGCACCCCGCTGGACATCAAGGCCGACGCGCGCGGCCTGCTCACTGTGACCCGGTACAACAAGAGCCAGATGGCGGACGCCGTGCTGGAGGCGATCCGGGACGGCCAGATCAAGGGCCAGTCCTTCCGAGGCCGGATCATTCACTCCGACGAGGCCCAGCGCGCCGGCCGGCGGCACATCACCCGGACCGAACTGGGTCTGCGTGAGTACGGGCCCACGCCGAGCCCGGCTTACCACGGTGCCGAGATCCTGGCCCTGCGTAGTCAGGATGCTGGCGCGCTGGAGGAGATGGTGCGTAAGATCGTCGCCAGCACCTCAGGGCACGCCGTCGGCCCCGCCACTGAGCCCGCCACCGAGGACTCGGCACTTCGCCACTCCCGGACCATTCACGTGCTGCGCAACCGCGCACGTTTGAACGCGGGAGTAATCGGTGGCAAAGCGGAAGACCAGTCAGCAGCTGGCAACTGAGCAGGAGGCCCAGCGGGCCATCGTCCTGGAAGTCGCCGAGCTGGAAGAGCCCACGGACGCGGACATTGCGCGCTCGGATGCGGCCCTGGAGCTGTTCGAAAACCTGGACGTGGAGCGGGTGGACGCCCTGGAGTACGAGGACCGGCTGGAGGTCGTGCGCTCCGCCGACCTGGCCGCCCAGGGTGAGCCGGGCGACCAGCGCGCCGGCGGTCACATCGAGCGGACCGCCCGGCGCGGCCCCGAGGTGATGGTGCAGACGGACCCGTTCGAGATCCTGCGGTCCAACAACCAGCACATGGACAAGGGCGAAATCACCCGCGCGCTGGTCACCTCCAACCTGAAGGCCATGGACACCCTGGACGTCCGCGACACCGGGCGGGCCAGCTTCGAGGGCTACGTCAAGCGCCACGCGCGGGACACCTCCTGGGCCATGAACATCCTGGCCCGCATGCAGGACGACTACATCGGCGCTTTCGAGAAGATCACGATCGGCCAGGCGGTCCTCCTGAACGAGGCCGAGCGCGCGGCGATCGCGGTGGGCACCAACACGGCCGGCGGCTACCTCGTCCCGACCCACCTGGACCCGACCCTGATCCTCACCAACTCCGGTGCCAAGGACGTGGTCCGGGGCATGTCCCGGGTGGTCACCCTGACCGGCGGGGCCAACAAGTGGAACGGCGTCACCACGGCCGGCTCCACGGCCTCGTGGGACGGCGAACTGACCGAGGTCTCGGACGACACCCCGCCGTTCGCGCCCGTGCAGATCCCGGTGTTCGCGGCCAAGAGCCTGATTCAGGCCTCGATCGAGTCGTTCGAGGACATCGCGTCCCTGGGCTCGGACGTCCAGATGTTGCTGGCCGACTCCCGGACCCGGCTGGAGGCGGCGGCCCACGTCTCGGGCAACGGCACCTCGGCCCCGACCGGCATCGTGGTGGCGCTGGACGCCAACACGAACGTGGAGATCCAGCTGGCCACCGGGCACACCTGGACCCTGGCCGACCTCCAGGGCGTGGCCAACGCGCTCGGTGACCGCTGGACCGACTCGTCCGAGTGGCTGGGAAACCCGAAGTTCCTGGGCGAGATCCAGGCCTTGGGCACCGCCCTGGGCGCGACGTACACCACGGACCTCACCCAGCCCTTCACCCAGCAGCTGCTGGGCCACAAGTTCAATCAGTCGTTCACCATGCCGGCCGTTTCGCAGACCACGACCGTGGACAACCTGCTGGTCTTCGGCGACTTCAGCAACTACGTGATCGTGGACAAGCCGGGTTCGACCTCCATCGAATTCATCCCGCACCTGTTCAACACCAGCAACAACCTCCCGGACGGTCGGCGCGCCTGGTACATGCACTTCCGGAACGGTGCGGACTCGGTCAACGACTTGGCCTTCCGCCTGCTTCAGGACAAGACCACGGCGTAAGCGGGGGCCAACCCTACCCTCGGGTAGGGCTGGCCACGCTCCTGACCCTGGTCAGCCCTACGCTCTTGCCGGAGCATGGGATACCTCAGGACAGGGAACGATAGGACTTCAGGTCTTATGTCAGCTGACGTGGAGGCAAAGATGGTGCACGAGAAGGCAAAGTCGGGCGATCCGGACTTCGACGACAAGGTCCCGCTGGACCAGCACGTGGGCGGCAAGACGGTCACGGCCGGGGACGGGCGCGAGGTGTTCGTCTCGGACACCCTCGGCCCGATCAATCCGGACGGTTCGCACGCCAGCCTGGACGAGGCGCCGGGCGAGGGCGACAACCGTCCCGCCCCGGGTGGGCAGGCCGAGGAGGCCAGCTCGGTCCAGGTGGCGGACGTCAAGCCCCCGGCCGCGCGCGCGAGCAAGGTCAAGTGATCCCCGGCGGCCCGTCCCTGGCAGGGTGGCGGGCCGCCGGACCAACCCTGCCAGGGAGCAATGCATGACGGTCATTCCGGGATTCTTGGACAACGGGCGCGAGTGGGCGCCATGCTTCGGCCTGTCCTGGGCCGAACTGCTCTTGCGAGATCAGGCCATCTCCCAGCAGATCATCCGCCCGGGTGGCCAGTACTTCCGCAAGGTGGCCGGGACCATGGGCGTGGCCGCCGGCCGCAACGAGATCGTGGAGCGCTTCCTGGCCAGTGATGCCGAATGGCTATGGTTCGTGGACACGGACATGGGCTTCAGCCCGGACACCGTGGACCGTATGGTGGCCAGCGCTGAGGTCAACGATGCGGATGTCCTGGGCGCCCTCTGCTTCGCCCAGAAGCAGGATCCCGACCTGGCCGAGGCTCCCTTCCATGGCCAGCGGTTCCGGATCATCCCCACGCTGTACGAGTTCCTGGAGATCGAGGGCTCAGGCGAGAAGGGCTTCCGTCACCTGGCCAAGTACCGGCGGGACCAGTTCCAGACCGTGGCCGGGACCGGCGCGGCGTGCCTGTTGATCGATCGGCCCGCCCTGGAGATCCTGGGTCCCAACCCGTTCAGCCCGATCACTCTCGCGGACGGCGGCGGCCAGGGCATGCCCCGGACGTACAGCGAGGATCTGTCCTTCTGCATCCGAGCGGCGGCGGCCGGTCTGAAGGTGGGCGTGGACGCGGCCATCAAGACGACGCACTGCAAGGGCGGGATCTTCCTGGACGAGACCGCGTACGCCATGCAGCAAGAGACCCTGATCCAGGCCAAGGGGCACGAGATCGCACAGCTGGCCCAGTGGGCCGCGCGCCGGCAAGACGGCCCGTTCGGGAAGGTGGAGGGAGTGATGGCAGGGTGAAGATCCGCCAGGGTCGCCGTAATGATCGCAATCTATACCTCCAGCTCGGCGACGAGCCGAGCGATTCAGATCCGTGCCTGGGGTTCATGATCGATCCCGAAGTTGGCAAGATACTGGTCCAGGCTGTCACCTCTCCATGGCACCTGAATGAGATAGCGCTTGAGACTGAAGCGAGGATCAAGCACGATGACGGCTGACGGATACACGGGAGTCCCGGCCGGCTCGGGCGCGGTTGACTCAGTGGCCGGCAAGACAGGCAACGTCACGCTCGTAGCCGCCGATATCTCCGACTCCACCACGGTGGGCCGTTCGGTCCTGACGGCGGCCAGTCAGGCGGCCGGCCGGACCGCCATCGGCGCGGGGACCTCCAGCTTGGCCATCGGCACCTCCAGCGTTACGGCGGCCGCCGGGGATGTTCCTGGGCTGCACGTGGCGGCCGCCGATCCGCATACCCAGTACGCCCTGGAGTCCGCTCTCGGGGATGCCGCCGGCAAGAACGTGGGCACGGGGAGCACCAACGTGGCGGCCGGTGATGCGGTTGCTCTCCATGTGGCGGCCGCCGATCCTCACAGCCAGTACACCGTGATCATGTACGACACGGCAGGGGTCTATGGCACGGCCACGGACGCCAAGATCTACGTGGGCGCCACCACGCCCGCCAGCCCGGTCAATGGCGACGTCTGGATTCACGCGTGAGCGCGGCCCAGGTCCGCATCGGGGGAGCCTGGGTGGACTCCACCCTGGAGGGCTCCGTCCGGATTGGCGGGGCCTGGGTGGACTTCGGTCCGGCGGGCGGCGGCGGATTCGGGCCAGACCAGAACATCTTCGGCAACACGGCCGCCGGCGGCGCCTTCGAAGAGGGCACGGCCATCTCGGTCGGCACCCGGTTCCACGTCAACGCGGCCGGCCAGGCCGTGGCTCCTCGGTACTACTGCCCCGGCACCCCGCCCACCTCGGTCAAGATGGGGCTCTACCGGTTCTCGGACGGCGTCCAGCTGGCGGTCACGCCCGTGACCATGGACTCTCCGAACACCTGGGAGCGCGGCCCCGACTTCAGCTCTCCGGTCCCGCTCTCCGTGGGCGTGGATTACATGTGGGTCTACTGGACCAGCAATCGCTACTCGGCAACTGGCTCCTGGTCCTGGCCGACCACCTCAGGGGACCTGGTCACGGCCAACCCCGCTGGCTACTTCCTCACTTCGGCGGACATCGCCTTCCCTACCAACTCATCGGCGGCCGTGAATTTCTTTGCCGATGGCATCTTCCAGAAGGCGCTCTGATGCAGGTAACCCGAGGAGCGGCAACCGCCCTCTCCGCCGAATGGCGCCAGTACGCCGGTGGACCTCTGGCCGCCGTGACCGGCGTGACGATCACCATCACCCCGTTGGCCGGCGGCGCGGCTGTGCTCGGTCCGACCGCCACGGGCGTCTCCACGCCCTCAACGGGCATCAACGCATACACATGGACCCCCGGCGGCGCCCTGGCCCTCACGGACTATCTGGTGGCGTGGACGGGCACCGATGCCCAGACCGACACGGTGACCGCCACGGAGATCATCACGCTGGTCTCCACCACGGCGGCCGGCGGAACGTACGCCACCGTGTCCGAGCTGAAGCGGCGCCAGGCCATCCCGGATACCAACACCTACGTGGAGTCGGATCTGGAAGATGCCCTGGAGGCGGCCAGTCGCCAGGTGGATCGCTACTGCGGCCGGAGCTTCGGCCGGACAGAGGTGGCCGATGCGACGTCTAGAACCTATGAAGTGCGGCCCTCGGGCGTCCAGACGGATGACTTCTGGACCACGGACGGGCTGATCATCAACGGCACGGCATGGGCCGACTTGGGAACGAGTTACTTCTTGGAGCCCTCGGACGGCGTGCTGGACGGACTGGAGGGCTGGCCCTATCTCCGGATCTCCTGGGCCAGCTCTTGGGCGGGGTGGGGTCTCACCGTGGCGCGCTGCACCGTGACCGCCGCATGGGGCTGGGCGGCCGTGCCCTCGGACATCAAGAGCGCCACCCTGATGCTGGCCGCCGAAGAGCTGAAGCTGAAAGACACGCCGTTCGGGGTGGCCGGCTTCGGGGACTACACGGTCCGTGTCCGGTCCAACCCCAAGGTGGCCGAGCGGCTGGCCCCGTATCGCGTGCGCGTGGGAATGGTCGCCTGATGGCCGCTGACTACGACCTCAATGAGATCGCGGACGCGCTCCGGGATCTCTTCCAGGGCAAGGTCATGTTCACGGTCAATGGTGAACAGGTCCCGCTGAATGCGTACTCCGAAGTGCCCGGAGACGTCCCGGTTCCCGGTCTCATCATCGACTTCGATGACATCGACTGGGATCTGACTTTCGCCCGAGGTGCGGACGCCTTCACCTTCCTGGTCTCCGTCCTGCTCCAGTCCGCCGATTCGACCAACGGCCAGCGGATCCTCCGAGCGGCCATGTCCACTGGCGGGGTCGGCACTCGGATCAAGGACGTGATGGAGTCGGACAAAACCCTGGGTGGCCTGGTCTCTTATTCCCTCCTGGCTGGATCTCGAAAGGTCGGAGTGATCCAATATGCGGGGGTCGAGTACATCGGCGCCGAGCTGATCATTGAGGTGGTGGCGCAGTGACGTTCCTCCCGGGCATGGGCGTGCGGGCGTACGTCAACGAATTCGTGGTCTCGGGGAACATCTCGGGCGCCAACGCTCAGCATCAGCGTAATTACTCGGACGTCACTGTGGTCACCACAGCCGGCGGCATGAGCTACGTTCCCGGCCTCATGTCCGGATCGATGTCCCTGCGTGGGCCGGCGGACTCCTCCTCCGACCTGGCCGCCGAGATCCTGGCCGCCGTGGGCGTGGACAACAACATCCTGATCACCGTGCTGCCGGACGGCACGGCCGTGGGCAAGCCGGCCATGTTCATCTTGGGCGACATCTCGGAGAGCACCCTGGACGCGGCTGTGTCCGATGCGCTCGGATACGCGGTCACCGCACAAGCGGACGAATCCACGGACATGGGCTACGTCCTGGTGGCCCCGACGGCCATCACGGCGGACGGCAACGGCACCTCGGTAGATCGCGGCACCAGCCTCTCGGCTGGCCCGGTCGCCAATACCACCGGCGGAGCCACGGCCGCGTTGCACGTCTCGGCCTACTCCGGCCTGACCAGTGCGGCTATCAAGCTCCAGCACTCCACGGATAACTCCAGCTGGGCCGACCTGGCCAGCGGTGCATTCGCCAGCGTTACGGCCGTGGGCTGGCAACGCATTCTCATCCCCAAGGGGACCCAGATCAACCGGTACGTACGAGCAGTCACCGATGTGACCGGTACCGGCAGCATCACCTATCTGCTGGCGTTCGCGCCGCGCTGACCCAAGGAGCCCGAGTTGACTTTCCGCCACGGAAAAGACGCGGTGTTCAGCCTGGACGATTCCGGCGGAACGCTGCGCGATGTCAAGATCTACCTGAATCAGGTGTCCGGCCTGCCGGGCGCGCGGGCCCTGTCCGAGGTGACCGCGTTCACGGACCAGGGCACCAAGAGCATCCCCGGCCTGGCCAACGTGACCTTCAGCATCGCGGGGCACTTCGACGCGACGGCGACCACCGGCATCTTCACCGTGCTCAACTCCCTGCGCACGGCAACCGCCACGGCCACCTTTGAGTACGGACCGGAGGGATCTACGGCCACTCGGGTCAAGATCTCGGGCGAGTGCTGGTGCACGGAACTGACCGTGGACGCCTCGGTCTCGGATCGGGTGCCGATCGCGGCCACCTTCCAGGTGGATGGTGTCCCGACCGTAGGAACGTACTAGCACATGGCGCTTGAGGTGGTCATCTCTGGCCAGGCCAAACTCCAGGCCCTGGCTGAACAGATCCAGGCCGAGGGCAACAAAGGCCTGGGCCGAGAGATGACCGCCGCCCTGCGCAGAGTGTCCAAGCCGATCCAGGCCGAGGTTACCGAGGAGTACAGCGGCCTCCCCGCGCGCGGGGAGTACGTGAACACGTTCACAAAGTCGATGAAGTGGCGGACCGCGCTCCGAGGGGCAGCACGATCCGCATCCTTCCGGTTACTGCTGTTCGGCGAGGGTGAGCACGAGCGGCGCGACATTAAAGCTCTGGAGGCCGGCAGACTGCGGCACCCGGTCTTCGGCCGCTCTCGACGCGTTCGGCGAGGGGCGCGGCGCGGAAGCCGGGATAAGAATCCCTGGGCTGTGACCTCGATCCGAGGCGGCTACTTCGAACGAGGCACGGATCGAGCGGCCGACGCGGTCGAACGTGAGATGGCTAAGGTCTTGGACGAGTTCGTTGATCGACTGAAGAAATAGAAAGGAACCCTGCCAAATGATCAACCTGGTCAAGGCCATGCGCTTCCGGTTCACAGACCCGGATGACGTGGCCACCTACGGAGATCGGTGGTGGATCTATGACGAGTCGGTCTGGACCCGACTGCCGGCCCGCACCCTCATGCAGTTCGAGCGCCAGATCGGCACGCCGCTGGTGGACATGATGACCGGCTTCCGGGCCGACACGGCTTTCGGCGACATGGGCGCCGCCTGGCTGGCCATGAAGCTGGCCGACGCCAAGGTGCCCGTCTTCGGTGACTTCAACCCGCGCGTCATGACCTTGGAGTGGGAGCGCGTCCCGGACGAAGAGCAGGAGCCGGGAAAAGAGGAGCCCCCGATGGAGCCGGGGGGGAGCCCGGATTGGCCGGGATCGGTTACGGCCCTTCCGCTGGACGTGTTGCCGAACACCACCACCTCGGAGACGGATACGGTCTCTTTGCTGACCATGCCGATTACGGAATCGAACGACTGATTGATCTTGTGGGCGTGCTGATATCCATGCATGCCCATATACCGCCTGACCGGTTGGCCGATCTCTCGGTCTACCAGATAGTGGATCATTACTTGTATCTGACCAGGGAGGTGTGAGATGGCCGCGAGCGACAAGCGTGAGCTGATCCTGGATCTCCTCGCCAGGGACAAGACCGGCCAGGCTACGGCGTCCGCCGGCAAGAACCTCGGCGACGTGGGCGACAAGGCCGAGAAGGCCAGCACCAAGCTCGGCCTGTTCGGCAAGTCCAGCGAGAAGGCCGAGGACGCGGCCGATGATCTCGGGGACGAGACCGATGATCTCGGCAAGAAGCTGGCCAAGCTGGACGCCGAGATCAAGCTGGCCGAGCACGAGCTGAAGGGCCTGGCCAGGGCATTTGCGGACACTGACGATGCAGCTCAGCGGCTGGACATCGCCAAGGTCCAGCGCAAGCTCCAGCGGGACATCCGCAACCTCACCAAGAACAAGAGCCTGCTCAAGGATCTGATCCCGGACCCGGACCCCAAGGACACCCGCTCGATCGGAACCAAGATCGTTCAGGGCGTGGCCAGTGGGGTCAAGGGCGCCGCCGGCCCGATGAAGGGCGCCTTCCTGGTCAGCGTGATCGGTGCACTCGCGCCCGAGGCGGCTGGCCTACTGGCCGCCGCCGTGGTTGGTGGAGTCGGCATCGGCGGCATCGTGGGCGGCGCCGCCCTGGCCGCCAAGAATCCGCAGATCCAGGCGTACGCGAAGCAGATCGGCGGCCGGTTCTCCAAGGACATCACGGCCGAGGCTGAGGGCTCCTTCCTCAATCCGCTCCAGAAGTCCTTGACTCTGGTGGATGCGGCGGCCCAGGCGGCCGTACCGAAGATCGGCAAGATCTTCCAGAGCCTCGGACCCGAGCTGGAGCCGTTGACGGCGGACATCCTGGCCGCCGGCAATGCCATCCTGGACGCATTCGTCTACACGGCCGCGCGCGCACACCCGGTCATGGAGTCCCTGGGCAAGCTCACCCGGAGCGTGGGCAACGATGCCGCCGGCTTCATCGAGGAGATGGCCGACCACTCGGACGCCGGCGCCAAGGCCCTGGACCACCTGACCGATTCCGTGCACCTGCTCATGTCCGGCTTGACTCCAGCCATTGGCGCCCTGGCCGAGACGTACAGCTGGCTCAACAAGCTGATCGAGTGGGCCGGGGACGTCCCGGTCCTGGGCGAGGCACTGCATCAGCTCAACGTTGGCCTGTTCGGTCCGATCGGGATGCTCGGTGACATGGCCCAGAAGATGGGCCTGGTCAAAAAGTCCACGGAGGAAGTGGTCCCTCCGACCAAGGAACTGACCGATAAGCAGAAGGCCCTCCAGCAGCAATTTGACGATTCCACCCGGGCGGCCCAGGGCGAACAGGATGCGCTGGACGAGTTGTCCAAGCAGCTGAAGGCTCAGACCGATCCCGTCTTCGGTCTGCTCAATGCCCAGGACAAGTTGGCGGCGGCCCAGAAGAACGCTACCGAGGTGACCAAGAAGAGTGGGTCCGAGAGCCGAGAGGCCAAGGCCGCATACCGCGAACTGGCTGAGGCGGCCTTGGACGTGGAGGGCGCCGCCGGCCTGCTCGGTGACCAGTTCGACGGTCACATGACCCCTGCCCTGGAGGCCACCCTACGATCGGCTGGCTTGACCCAGCGCCGGATCGATCAGCTGAAAGAGCAGTTCAACCAAGCCCGCAAGGCCGGCCAGCAGTTTGCCCGCAACTACAAGGCCAACCTCCAGGTGACCGGTACGGATGTCTCGGCCAGCCGGGTGCAGCACGTGCGGGATCTACTGGCCCAGGTCCGCTCCAAGAAGATCTCGGTCAGCGTGCTGGTCAACGATTCCAAGCTGAACAAGGTCAACGATCAGCTGGAGCGCATCCGGGGAGGCGGGGACGGCCGCGCCACCGGTGGATCCGTAGCCAAGGGCGTTCCGTACTGGGTTGGTGAGGGCGGCCGAGAGCTGTTCGTCCCTGACCAGAGCGGCCGGATGAGTTCGGCCAGCTCCAGCCGTGGCTCGGGTGGCGGTCAGCAGTCTGGCGGCGGCCAGCCCACGGCCATCCGGCTGGAGCTGGCCGGGAGCCAGGAAGTGGTCTCCATGTTCCGGTACCTCGTGCGAACGGCGAACCTCATCCAATGACCCTGAATGAAGCGCCATACGATGTCCGGGTCTGGCTCTACCCCGGCATGGACCCGGTAGGCGACTGGGGTCCAGACTATGAAGACATCTCCGCCTACGTTCGCTATCCGGGTCAGGACGGCGGCCAGGCCATCACCTATTCCGCCGGCCGCCAGAATGAAGCGGACCAGGTTGACGCCGGGGTAATGAACCTGACCTTGGACAATCGGACCGGGCGATTCTCCACAGCTAATTTCCTCGGGCCGTACTGGGGAATGCTGAGCAGCAACACGCCCATTCGCGTGGGCATGCTCACGTGTACGGACACGTTCACCAGGACGGTGGCCAGCCCGGGCCTGGGGACTTCGGATACGGGCAATACCTGGAGCGTGGCCGGCCTCTGGTCCGTTACCGGATCGGTGGCCGCCTACTCCGGGCCAGCCAATCTCTCGGCCACGGTCATTAACAACGGCGGCTCGGCCATTGACGTGGACATGATGCTCACGATCATCCCGGCTGCCACGGCCACGGGCGCCAGCTATTACGGCGGACCGGTGGTCCGTTACACGAATGGCTCCAATTATGTCTGGGCTGTCGTTGAATTCCAGACCGATGGCACGGCTCGGCTCCGTATTCTGCGAAACGTGGCCGGTAGCGGCAGCGTGGTCTTGGCCACGGTTGCCCTGGGCGCCTACTCCGGTGGCGCGGGATGGCGCGTTCACGTGATGGCCACGGCCAACAAGATCTACGCCAGCGCCTGGGCGGCGGCTGGCTCGGAGCCTTCCGCCTGGCAAGCCTCGGTATCCGCTGGCGGTCTGACGGGGCGCTCCACTGGAATGGTTGCCGTTCGCAATGCAACCAACTCAAATACCGCCGCCAGCCTGATGACTTATGACAATTACCAGACGATTGGCCTGGAGTGGGCCGGCCTGGTGAGTCAGTGGCCGACGGAATGGGACCAGTCCGGAAACAACTGCTGGGCAGCCATCACGGCCAACGGCATCATTCGCCGGCTGGAGCAGGGCAAGGGCAATCAGCTCTCCGCCCTGACCCGGCAGCTCCCCTCATACGGGCCGAGTGGCTACTGGACGTTTGAAGATGGGCCGCGCTCCACCTCTCTAGCCAGCTCGGTCAACGGCATCCGGGCGGCTCAGATCGTTGGAGACATCACGCCCTCGGGCGGGCAAGGACCAGACGGCGGCGGCCCGGCCATCTCCATCGGAGACATCACGGCCGAGGTCCGCTTCAGCATCCCCTCCACCAAGGCGTTGCCGTCCGGGGTGCACGGCATGTCTCAGATGTTGCTGACCAAGTTCGACTCGATCCCCGGCTCTCGGGTCTACATCGTCACCTGGAATAGCACTGGCGCTGCTGCCTACTGGCGCTTCAGCCTTGATGCCGGGGCCATTTATATGGAGGCGTACAACTCCGCCGGAACTCTGCTCTCCTCCAGCTCCTCGGCGCACGGGGTGGATATCACCGAATGGTGCGCCTGGCAGTTGGAGACTGACGTGGTCGGGGCCAATACCGAATGGGACTTCATCTCCCATGAGGTCGGCCAGGTGGTCTACTACGCCATTAGCGGGAATCATGCCAGCACGACCGATACCAAGCCCCTGGGCGGGACGATCAATCCGGCGCACAACCTCCCGGTCGGCACCTTGCTGGCTCACGCGTGGTCTGGCCCGAACACGCTGCCGTTCGTCACCAACACGTTCAGCC
>Ga0247769_1000002_pt1 | contig 49226 bp, 30 predicted proteins | sample UWRJL166409R6_FD_179942 | JGI IMG/M metagenome (GOLD analysis project Ga0247769, IMG submission 179942) | Plant litter microbial communities from Arlington Agricultural Research Station in Wisconsin, United States - UWRJ-L166-409R-6 | ecosystem: Environmental > Terrestrial > Plant litter >... | reverse complement strand
AAGCTAGTAACAACTAATATTATTATTATTATTATTATTATTATTATTATTATTATTATTATTATTATTATTATTATTATTATTATTATTATTATTATTATTATTATTATTATTATTATTATTATTATTATTATTATTGGAATAATAGTAAGATATCAGGTCAAATATAAGAATATTAAATAAGTATAAGTAATTATTATATTTAGAAAGGTCTCCAAATATTATTATTAATAATCGCATATTAATTATTAAGTTTTTATTAATATTTTTAACTAGTAAAGTTCTCTTAATTCAATGGTTAGAATAGCATTCTTCTAAAGTGTTTATTCTGGTTCGAGTCCGGAAGAGAACAATTAATTAAATATTATTATTAATATTACTAATTACCGAAGGAAGGAAGGAAACAATTCCTAATTCAATTAGGAAGAAGGCAAATATTATTAATATATTTGATAATATATTAATAATATTTGATGTTATTTTACTAAAAGAAGCAAGTATTAAAATTTTAGTCAATTTAACTATTAAAATTATCTTTTTCCAAAGAATGCAATTAAATAGGTATTATTTATTATTAGCAATTATTAAATGTAACAAAAATGACAAATTAAAAACAAAAATAATGAATATCTCTATAATTTTATTTATAATAGGAATATTAGGATTTGTATTAAATAGAAAAAATATTATATTAATGATAATAGCTATAGAAATTATGTTATTAGCAGTAACTTTATTAGTATTAATAATGTCTTATAGTTTTGATGATAATATAGGACAAATATTTAGTTTATATATACTATCCATAGCTGGTGCTGAATCAGTAATAGGTTTAAGTATTTTAGTCGCATATTATAGATTAAGAGGGACAATTTCATTAATTAATTAATGTATTTATCAATAATTATATTACCTTTATTAGGATCATTAGCTTCTGGATTATTAGGTAGAAAAGTGGGAATTACAGGTTCTCAAATAATAACTAATTCTTGTTTAATATTATCCTCTATATTAATAACAATAGCTTTTTATGAAGTAGGAATATGTGGATCTCCGGTAATTATAGACTTAATAAGTTGGTTAGATATAGAACTATTAAATATAAGTTGGACATTTTATTTTGATCAGTTAACTGTTTCTTTAGGATTAGCTGTAATATATTGTTCAACTTTAATACATATTTATAGTGTAGATTATTTATCTACAGATCCGCACAATCAAAGATTTTTTGCTTATCTTTCTGCTTTTACAGCTGGAATGTTAGTTTTAATTTGTGGAGGGAATTTTTTAGTAATGTTTGTAGGTTGGGAATCAATAGGAGTAGTTTCTTATTTATTAATCAATTTTTATTTTACTAGAATACAATCAAATAAAGCAGCAATATTAGCATTTACAATGAATAGAGGAGGGGATATGTTAATGAGTATAGGATTTTTTGCTATATTCTCTATTTTCGGATCATTAAATTATTCTGAAGTATTTAGTTTAACCCCTTATATAAATGAAAGCTCTATTACTCTAATTGCTTTATTATTATTAGGAGGTGCTCTAGCTAAAAGTGCTAATATTCCTTTACATTCTTGGTTACCAGGTAGTATGGAAGCTCCAACTCCAGTTAGTGCACTTTTACATGCTGCGACTTTAGTAACTGCAGGAATTTATTTATTAATAAGAACTTCTCCTATCTTAGAATATAGTAGTACAGCTTTATTAATAATTACAATAATAGGATCAACAACAGCCTTTTTTGCAGCCACTAGTGGTTTATTAGCAAATGATTTAAAAAGAATAATTGCTTTTAGTACTATTTCCCAATTAGGATATATGATGATGGCTATTGGACTAAGTCAATACAATGTAGCTTTAATGCATACTGTAAATCATGCTTTTTTCAAGGCTTTATTATTTTTAGGAGCTGGTGCAGTAATACATTCATTCCATGATCAACAAGATGTTAGAAAAATGGGTGGTTTAATTAAATTTTTACCTTTTACTTACTCAGTAATGTTAACTGGTTCTTTAAGTTTATTAGCTACACCTTTTTTAACAGGATTCTATAGTAAAGATTTAATTTTAGAATTAGCATTTGGACATTATAGTTTTAGTGGTATGTATGCTTATATTTTAGGATCTATAACTGCAGGAATTACTGCATTTTATAGTTTTAGACTTATTAGTTTAGTATTCTTAACAAACCCTAATGGTAATAAACAATCTTATTTAAATTCTCATGAATCTACATTATTAACTATTATACCATTATTTATTTTAGCTTTATTTAGTATTTTCTTTGGTTATATTTTCTCAGACTTATTCATTGGTATAGGTTCAGATTTCTTCCAAAATGCTATTTTCACACATCCTAATAATATTGCATTAGTAGAAGCAGAATTTTCATTATTACCTATTGTTAAATTATTACCTTTTATTTTATCAGTGAGTGGTGCTATATTTGCTATTTACTTATATCATTTACAACCCTTGTTTTTAATTAATTTAACTAATAGTAAATTTAATAGAAATATTTATGCTTTTTTAAATGGTAAATACTATTTTGATGTTATTTATAATCATTTTATTTTTAATATTGGTTTATTATTAGGTAATCGTATTTCTAAAGAAATTGATAGAGGAGCTATTGAATTATTAGGACCTTATGGTTTATCTAATTATTTTTATAAAACAGGAAATAATTTAGCTAAACTAGATACTGGTGTAATTACAACTTACTCTTTATATATTACAATAGCTTTAATTGCTTTATTATTTATAGTTTTTGCTCCTTTAATTTTTAATAGTAATTATTATAGTGATACTACATCATTATTTAATCTTAATTATAATTATTTAATTAGCAATCTTGAGATTAGATTATTTATTATTTACATTTCTACAGCATTTATTATTACTACTAACAAATAATTATCATTAATCTTTTAGATTAATAGTATTGCAATGCAAGTGTATTATTATTAATCTTGCATAATATTTATTTAATTTTTATTAATTAGGCAATAGAATATTACCCTCCTTACTAAATATTTAATAATAATAATAATAATTAGAATAAGAAGAAATCATTAATTGTTAAAGAATATCTTAACCCTTGAATATAATTATAATTATAATTATATTAATACTATAAAGTATAGTAAATTTAATAATAATAAATATTTAAATATTTAATAATAATTATTAAAGAGGTCTATAGAATTGCAATAAATGATAAATATTTAAATATTTAAAGACTTTAGCATAATGGTTAATGCAGTTCGCTCATAATGGATATTATAAAGGTTCAACTCCTTTAGGTCTTAATATTACCTTTTATTTTTTTTTATATCTTTCTATAATTATATCTTTATATCTTTCTATCTTGCAATTACTAATTTGCAAATTCCAATCCCAATTCCAATTCCAATTCCAATTCCAAGCCCCCCAAAAAAGGAGTCTTTTGCGAATTAGAAATGGGTTATATTTTTGTAAACTATTTTTTTTTTACTGTGCAAAAACTAATTAATTATCTGCATTCTTTTTAAAGTTAATATTTTAATCTTTGCATAATAATTCGATTAAATATTAACTTTTCTCTAGCCTTAATTAGTCTACGAGCAAAGGAACTTTATTAGAAAATTTTATTTATTATTTTTATTTTCGCATTGTGATCGCTTGGTAACTACTAATTACTCAATTAGAAAATTTAACTATTAATATTGGTAATATTATTATTTATTATTAATATTTAATTTGTATTTAATAATAATTATTTTAATTATTTATTATTATTATTTATTTATATTTGTCTTTTGCGATTGCAGGATTATTGCATTGAAAAAAAAATTAAAAAGTAATAATTAATGAACTGAATTAATTCTACTAATGCTAAAGAAATTGGAACTCTTTATTTAATATTCTCGGTTTTTGCTGGAATGATAGGGACAGCTTTTTCTGTGTTAATAAGATTAGAATTATCTTCTCCTGGAGTACAATTTTTACAAGGTGATCATCAATTATTTAATGTAATCATATCAGCTCATGCTTTTATCATGATTTTCTTCATGGTAATGCCTGGTTTAGTAGGTGGATTTGGTAACTATTTATTACCAATTCACTGTGGTAGCCCAGATATGGCATTTCCTAGATTAAATAATATATCATTTTGGTTATTGCCTCCTTCATTATTATTACTTTTAATGAGCTCTCTAGTAGAAAATGGAGCCGGAACAGGTTGGACAGTTTATCCACCCTTATCTGGAGTACAATCTCATTCTGGTGGATCTGTTGATTTAGCAATCTTCAGTCTACATTTAGCTGGGGTTTCTTCATTATTAGGTGCTATTAATTTCATCAGTACAACTTTAAATATGAGAACTAATGGTATGTCTTTACATAAATTACCTTTATTCGTTTGGGCTATATTTATTACTGCTATATTATTATTATTATCTTTACCTGTTTTAGCTGGTGCTATTACAATGTTACTTACAGATAGAAACTTCAATACTTCATTCTATGATCCAGCTGGGGGAGGTGATCCAATTCTATATCAACATCTATTTTGGTTCTTTGGTCACCCTGAAGTATATATCTTAATTATACCAGGATTTGGTATAGTTAGTCACATAGTGTCTACATTTTCAGGTAAACCAATATTTGGTTATATTGGAATGGTTTACGCTATGTTCTCTATTGGAATTTTAGGATTCTTAGTTTGGAGTCACCACATGTTCTCAGTTGGTATGGATGTAGATACGAGAGCTTATTTTACCGCTGCAACTATGGTAATTGCGGTACCAACAGGAATTAAAATCTTTTCTTGGATTGCTACATTATACGGTGGTAGTTTAAGATACAATACTCCATTATTGTTTACTTTAGGTTTTTTAGCCTTATTCACAATAGGAGGGTTAACAGGAGTAGTTTTATCTAATGCCTCTTTAGATATTGCTTTCCACGATACATATTACGTTGTAGCTCATTTCCACTATGTTTCATCTATGGGAGCTGTTTTTGCGTTATTTGCAGGTTTCTATTATTGGACTCCTAAAATTGTAGGTAGAAATATTAATGATTTTTTAGGTAAAATACACTTCTGGACATTATTTATTGGGGTAAATTTAACTTTCTTCCCTCAACACTTTTTAGGAATGGCTGGTATGCCTAGAAGAATCCCTGATTATCCAGATGCATTTAGTGGATGGAATCAATTATCTAGTTTTGGGTCTATTATTTCAGTAGTAGCTACTATTTTATTTGGTTATATTATTTATGATATTTTCGCTAACTCTAAAACTACTACAAATAATCCTTGGGCTGTTATTCCTTACTTTGTATCAGAAAAAGAATATAATAACGATAATCAACCTGTAAATACATTAGAATGGACATTAGCTAGCCCTATCCCATTCCATGCATTTAAAATGTTACCTATCCAATCTTAAATTTTCCTTGCCCACAATAATAATATTACACAATTATTATAATAATATTAGGAAGCATTAATAGAATTATTATAATAAAAATATAATATTATTATTATTGGAAGCAATTGCAATTACTAATTAGTATTATTATTAAATAATTATAATAATATTATATTTGTTGTAGTCTAAAAGATTAATAATACAATAAAAACTAATTTAAATAATACTTGTTTAATAATTATCCAATTAAAATTGGCTTTAAGTATTAAAGTTGATAATTGCAATTCTTACCCTCCTTTTTGTGCCCCATAATAAATTAATTATAATTAAAAGTAATTATATTTACTAGCTTTTATTTTAAATATTCCGACTCCTTTTTACCTTTTACCTTTTACCTTTTACCTTTTACCTTTTACCTTTTACCTTTTACCTTTTACCTTTTTAAATCTGTGATGGTTTTTTTATCAATTTTAACTTTAATAGTAGCTAAGGCTCTACCTTTTTTAAATACAAATATCTCTTCTATTCAATATACTAGAATTACTAGTATTGTGTTTATTTTTACTGGGGCTTTAAGTTTCAACATTTTTAATATAGAATCTATAGGGACTTCCGCAGGTATAGGTATATATAGCGGTTTATTTCAAGTTACAAATATAGGTCAATTATTAGAAATATTTCTTTTTATAATAGGAGGTTTAATATTAATATCTATGCCCTTAATTTTAGTAAGAAACAATAACTATAATAATTGTAATAATAATAATAATAATAATAATAATAATAATAATATTAAATCTTATTATATTACAGATAGCTATTCTAGAGATTACTCTTTAATAGTTTTATTTAGTAGTTTAGGTTCATCTTTATTAATATCTAGTTTTGATTTAATCTCTGTATATTTAAGTATAGAATTACAATCTTTTGGGTTATATGTATTAGCTACATTATATCGGAATTCGGAATCTTCAACATCCGCTGGATTAAAATATTTTTTATTAGGGGGATTATCTTCTTGTATAATTTTATTGGGAGTTGGTTTAATTTATTCTTATAGTGGAACTACTAATTTTGAATCTTTATATATTTTAAATACTATAAATAGCTCTCATGATAATTTACAATATGTTAGTTTTGGTATAAGTTTTGGTTTAATTTTAATTTTTATAGGATTTTTATTTAAAATTGCGGCTGCACCACTTCACAACTGGTCTCCTGATGTGTATGATGGTGTACCTACAATTGTTACTACTTGGTTAACTATAATACCAAAAATATCTATATTAGTATTATTATTAGAATTAGAAGTTCAATTAGGAATTATTGGGGGTTATAAAACTGTAAAAATATTAGAAATGGGTAATAATTTCATTAATAATGGTTTAATTAATATTAAAACTTTATTAATAATAAGTGCTTTATTATCTTTAATAGTTGGAAGTCTTTTAGGATTAAGTCAAATAAGAATAAAAAGATTATTAGCTTATAGTACTATTTCTCATATTGGTTTTATACTATTAGCATTAAGTATTAATAGTGAACAATCTATAGATTCCTTTATTTTTTATATTATACAATATACAATAGTTAATTTAAATATATTTATTAGTATTTTAGGTTTAACCTATATTTTAAATAACAATAATTTTAATAATATAAATTTAGGAATAAATAATGCTAATTTTATTATTAAAGATATTAACTATATTTCTCAATTAAAAGGGGTATTTTTTTCTAATCCTTTAATTTCTTTAAGTCTATGTATTTCTTTATTCTCTATGGCTGGTATTCCTCCTTTAATCGGTTTCTTTAGTAAACAATTTGTTTTATATTCTGCCATTAATAATGGTTACTATTTTATAGCGATTATTGCTATTATTGTTAGTGTTATTAGTTGTTCTTACTATCTAAAAATTGTTAAAGTAATAATTGAAGAAGAAGAAGAAACAACTAATACACAATACGAACAATTAAATATTGTTGAGGGAGACATTAACAAATTGAATAATAACTATTATACAACTTTTAACATTAGTAACTTTCATAGTTATTTAATATCTACTCTTTCTTTAATTATTTTATTATTCTTTATACAACCTTCTATAATTTTAAATAGTACACAATTACTATCTTTATCATTATTTTATATTTAAATGAATAACTTATTGTTTATTTTTATTTTTGTTCCTATTTTAGCTTTTGTTTTATTAGCTTTAAATATTTTACTTGCCCCACATAAACCAGATGAAGCTAAAGTTAGTCAATATGAATGCGGTTTCCAACCTATTCCAGGTCAAACTAGATCTACTTTCCAAATTCACTTTATGATCGTTGCTTTATTATTCTTAATTTTTGATCTAGAAATTTTATTATTATTCCCACTGGCTACTTCTTTATATCAAGTTTCTATGTTTGGTTTTACTGTTGGAATTATTTTCTTTATTGTATTAACTATTGGATTTGTATTAGAAATAGGATCTGGTGCAATTGCACTAGCTAACTTTAATTCTACTACTCCGACTCCGAAGGAAGAAGTAAGTAATAAGAATTAATATTAAAGCAAAATAATCAAAATATTATTAGGAATGATATCAAATATTAGTATTTGCTTCTATTAATTATTTAATAAATATTTATTAATCGCATTGCGATTAAAGATTAATTACTACTTTAATTATTGTTAGTAGTTATTCTTACCCTCCTTGTTTTTCTAACTTTAATAATAATAAATACTAATATTATTATTATTTATAAAAGAATGAGATCTTGCAAATTATTGCTTCTATTAATTAATACTAATTATAATTACTATTAAAGATTATATGGAAATTTGTTAGAGTGGTTTAATAAGTTCGTCTAGAAAGCGAATGCTGAGTATTCTCAGCCGGGGGTTCGAATCCCTCAATTTCCGAATAACTATTTAGTATTAATTATTATCTTTTAGACTAAGTGATTAAAATTTCAATCTTAAATTAATAATAATCTTTAATCGCATTGCGAATAAAAATAAAAAGAACGAAATAATAATAATTAATCGCAAATTATACAATTAATAATTAGTTGCATTCTTTAGTATTATAATTAATTAAATAATTAAATTATTAATTTGTTTTATATTCAAACTTAATTCAAATATCAAATATTATGGGATATAATATTTCTTTATTTAATATTATTTTTAATGATGCCCCACAACCTTGGCAATTAGGTTTCCAAGATAGTGCTGCTCCAGGTTTCACTGGTTTAGTAACACTACATAACACAATTGGATTCTATTTAATTTTAATAAGTTTTTCTGTATTTTGGGTTCTTTTTTCTCTAATTTATTATTATAGTTCTAATAAAAACCCAATAGCATATAAATATTTAACACATGGGACTGTTTTAGAATTAATATGGACTATTACACCAGCATTAATTTTAATAGCTATTGCTTTTCCTTCTTTTAGATTATTATATTTAATGGATGAAGTAATATCTCCAACCTTAACTATTAAAGTAGTAGGTCACCAATGGTATTGGTCTTATGAATATTCAGATTTTATAACAGATAGTGGAGAATCTATAGATTTTGATTCTTATATGATACCTGAATCTGATTTAGAATTAGGTCAATTTAGATTATTAGATGTGGATAATAAATTAATTATACCAGTGGATTGCCATATTAGATTAATTATTACAGGTTCTGATGTTCTACATTCTTTTGCTGTTCCTTCATTAGGTTTAAAATTAGATGCTGTTCCAGGTAGATTAAATCAAGTATCATTTTTAGCTGAAAGATCTGGTACTTTCTATGGACAATGCTCCGAAATTTGTGGAGTTTGGCATGGATTTATGCCTATAGTAGTTGAAGCTGTATCTTCACCAGATTTTTTAGTTTGGGTTGATTCTGCTTCTTCTTAACCTAATATTTACTAAATATTTATTTCATTTATATTTATTAGGGCATGAAATAATTATTTATTTAATATTATAATATTAAATATTTAATATTGCCTAGGAAATAATGATTAAGTGTTAATATAATCGCATTATTAATTAATATTTACTAGGCAATATTTACTAAATATTTATTATTATTACTTTTCTTAGCCCTCCTTCTAATTAAATTATTTAGGAAAGGGGTAATGATTATATTAATTATTCTTTTCTTGCATAATATTAAATATTTATAATTTTTAATTAATAATTGTATTTGCGGCCTAATAATTAGGAAAGCTATTTAATATTTAAACTAAATAATTAATAATTTAATACGAGTATGCTGAAATTTGGTAGACAGGTGAGTTTTAGGTACTCATGATATTTTTATTGTAAGAGTTCAAGTCTCTTTACTCGTAAAGTATAATACTAAATAGTTAATTAACTATTAATGTTGGATGGCTGTAATAATTAAATAATTATTTAATTAAATATTGGGGCGCAAGTACTATTATTATTCTAATAATATTTACTTAAAATTAAATAATTGCGATAATTTATGTATTGCAATGATAATGCGATTCTTGCTTTTTTTATTTTAAAATATTTAATCTTTAATTATTTTTTTGGACAGAATAACCACTACTAAAAACATAAATTATTACCCCAAATTAATTAATATTATATGGAAATTTGTTAGAGTGGTTTAATAAGTTCGTCTTGAAAGCGAATGCTGAGTATTCTCAGCCGGGGGTTCGAATCCCTCAATTTCCGAATATATTAGTTTGTAATTAATTTTTTAATTAAATATTATTTTATTAATTATTTGCTTCTATCCAATAATGCAATAATAAATAAATAATTATAATTATTTATTGTAATTAAAATTTTAATCTTTAATTATTTTTTGGAATATTTAAATTATAAGCAATAATTTTATTGATTACGATTAATAGCTGAAATAGTTTAAAAGGTTAAAACATACCATTCATGACGGTATAATGAAGGTTCGATTCCTTCTTTCGGCTTATCGCTTTTATACTTATTTTTTACCTTAGTCTTTAATTATTGAATTATTGAATTAAATAATTATTGAATTATTAAGCTTATTTTTTTATTTAATTAATTTTTTAATTAAAGAATATAATTATCATTAAATATTACCTTCAAATATTGATTAATAATACAAATAACAAATAATATTATTCTATTCTAATTAGAATTATTAATATAATAATTAAATTATTACGTGTCTCTATAAGAATAGTAATTGCATAATTACAATCTTAATTTAACTTAATAATTTAATTATTAAGAATAGGAATAATCGTCATTGGTAAGATAACACGATTGCTAATCGTCTGGGATAGCTCCCTTAAGCGTTCGACTCGCTTTTATTCCGTAGAAATTGTTAATTATTTATTTATTTAATTATAAATTCTTTATCGCATTATCATTGCAAGCCTCTTTATTTTCATTAATACGCATATACAAATATAATGAAAATATTATTTTTAATTTTAATTTTAAGGTCATATTAGTTTAATTGGTAAAGCACAGCTTTGTGGATGCTGAGTAAAGAGTTCAAATCTCTTATGTGACCCAAATAATAATTGTAAGTTTATTTTTTTGGCATTAATTATTAATTGTTTGTATTCGCTATTAATATTTATTATTTATTATTTATTATTTATTATTTATTATTTATTATTTATTATTTATTATTTATTGGAGACAAATCCTAGCTTCTATATTTATTGAAATTTTCTTAGTCCTCCTAAAAATTTAATTGTTTGAATATGAATATAAATAAATATTACCAGTCTTCTTTAAATTTTTAAATTACTCTTAAAGCGATTATTACTAAAGTAAGGAGGGTTAAGTTTACAGATGGTTTCTGTAGTAGATCTGCAAAGTCTAAATTTTTAGGTTCAATTCCTACTTAACTCTAAAAATTTATTATGTTTACTTACCAAATTTGTCTAGTCAATCTTAAATATTGTAATCACTCTTATTTTCTATTTCCCCAGTAATTTCTAATCTAATAATCAATCGAATTAATACAATAAATATTACAATCTTTTTTTTTTTGTATTGCGGCCCTAATAATAATAATAAAGTTTATCCTAATTATTTAATATTAATTGTTATAATAATTAATATTTTCGGCCCTAATAAAACTATAATAAATAAATAAAAAATAAACTTACAATTGAATAGTCCAAATCATTAAGCGAAAGAATAGAATTAAAAATTAATTAAGTATTAATTAATTTTTTACATCTTTAATTTAATTGGTAAAGTGCCTGTCTTCGAAGCAGGAATTATTGGTTCGAGTCCAGTAGGATGTTAATTTAACTTCCAAATAATTAATAATCGCTTTAAGAGTAATTTAAAAATTTAAATATTTATAATTAGTGATTATTATTATTAAGTATAAATAGTATTATTTTTAATTATTATAATTACAAAAAGACGATTTTTAAAAGAGTAAATGTCTAATAATAATTATTTAAATTAAATAATTTATTCATTGATTTGTTAAGGAACAAATATAATTAATAGTCTTTTGCGATTAAAATAAAATAAATAAAGCCTGAATAGTTTAATAGGTAAAACGGCTTACTTGTAATAAGTAGATAGCGGTTCGATTCCGTTTTTAGGCAAGAATCGCATTATCATGTAATTATTCTATAATAATAATAATTACTATTATTAAATAAGTAATTATTATTATTATTAATTTAATAATTTGGGGTTATAATTGCAATTATAATAATATTATTAATATTAATGCAAGTAATTATTGATGATAACTATAATTATATTTGTTGCCTATATTTAGGCAAAGGATAATATAAGTAGCAAATTATTACTATTTTTATTACTATTTTTATTGAGTTGTAGTTTAATTTGGAAAAACACCATTTTTTGGTAGTGGTTTATATCAGTTCGAGTCTGGTCAACTCAGAAATTATTAAAATTAGCATTATTTCCCTAATACTAATAAATAAAGGGCAAGACAAAGAATAATATTGGAAGCAAATGTTTAATTACTATAAATTAAGAATTCTTTTGATAGAAATAAATATTTTATTATTTATTATCATTAATAATAATAGTTCGTGGAATCCATAGTGTACTTACTTATTATAATTACTAAGACTCTTAAAGAATAATAAGTAAGAGTGAATAAATAATAAAACTCTTATAAGTATATGAGGAATAATATAATTATCATATTTACTCATAATATGATAATTAAATAATTAATAATATTTGTCATTAAATATTAAGCAAAGGTTTAGTTAATCTAGAAACCCCAAAAAGCAATCGATGAGTAAAGTTTAATAGTAATTGCATAGCAACCCATTAATTGGACTTGCAATTATAATTGGAATATTTAGGGTAATGGGGAAATCTGATAATGGTTAATCGGTTATATTTGCAATATAATAATGATAGTTCGAATCTATCTTTCTCCAAAATAAAAATAAAAATAAAAATAAGCTTAATAATCGCTTGTTCTTGGGGTTTCTACCTATTTACACTAATAATATTATTACTTGCTTCCTAATTTAATTCTTAGCTAAGAATTGCTTCCTTCCTTCGGTAATTAATAATAATAATAATTATTATTAGGGGTTTTGTTAGGGGCAAAAGAATAAATATTAATTATTATTATTGGAAGCTAGAAAACTTTAATACTTAAATTTATTAATAAATATAAGTTAAATAAATATTAGAGAGAGTATCCTAATTGGTTAAGGAGCTTACTTTGGGTGTAAGAAGTTGCATGTTCGAGTCGTGTCTCTCTCGTAATAATCACAAATAAATATTTACTAGCATAAATTAAACAAATAATAAATATTATTAGTAAAATATTTCTAAAAATAATTAAACTAAATAATTAGTAGTATAGTTAACTATACAAATAAATATTTATACCAGAATATAAGATGATTGTAGATTTAAATTTACAGTAGAATAAAAATAAAAAAATGGAGAAAAGATAGCTATATTGCAATTCTAGATTAGTCAATCTAGCTTATATGGAGTTATTGCATAATACTTACTCATATTTCAAACTTAATTCAATTTTCATTTTAAAAAATGACAAATGTATTCATTTTATCTAAGATTATTCTAGTCGGATCTAGTTTTTTATTTGGTTGTTTTCTATGTAAATTTATAATTATAAAACAAAATTCGGTTAGTGTGTTTTATAAATTATTATTTAAAATTTATTCTTTCAATTTTATTGAATTATTTGTATTGTTTACTACTTTTTACTTATTAGTTAGAATTGTTTTTAATATTATAATGATTTATATTTTAAATAATTATAATATGGTATTTGAATTATATCAAATTATTGAATTATTAAATTATATTGGTATTTCTACTGTAGATATTGGTATTATAGATATTCCAGAATCATCTACTATTAATATCTCCGAAAGTAGTACGGGTGATAATAATAGTAATACTACTAATAATAGTTCTAATTCTACTAATAATAGTTCTAATAATAGTTCTAATACTTCTACTAATAATACAACTAATACTTCTAAGGCTTCTACTAAGACTCCTAATGCTCCTTATAATAATGCAGTTGATGCCATGTTAATGGGAGCGGCAAATGCTGCGGGTGTTAAACTTATGCAATATACTCCTAGTCTAGCAGGTAAAGCTGCAATAGGCGTTGGTAGTATAGTTGCTGGGTCTGCTGCTATTGTTGCTAAAAATGTTTCAGGTAATCTATCCAAGGATATTGGTAATAATTTTATAGACCCTAGTATCTTTAATGAAATGTTTGGTTTAACTGGGGATTCAGTTAGAGACTTATTACAAATGTTGCTTGTCTTTCAATACTTACAATTATTTTTTATTTATTTAATTTGTTATAATTACTTAATTTCTAATTTAGAAATAGTAAAAATAGAAGTATTTTTAAATTACTATTTAAGTAAAAATATAGTAATTTATATTATAAAATTGTTTACAATAAGTAAAAAATTAAGTAAAATACTTATGATTAGTTCATTTTTATTACTAATTTTTTCTAATTTTAATTCTTATTATTATTTAAATTTCTTTATCGATAATTTTGATAATATAATAGAATATATGAGTAAAAAATAATATACAACTCAAAAAAAGATCAATTATTATTCTTTTATTTTAAATAAAATCTAATACTTGACTATTAATTTTTATAACCTATATTACTTATTCTTATTGTAGAACACCCTAAATATAGTTCATGATTATAAATTATTAAAGAATTTGTAAATTCTTTATCATTAAGTAAAACCCCTCCTCCTTTTCCTTTCCCTTTAAAAAAAAGGAGTCGGTAATTAGGAAGAACAGAAATTATAATATAATACATTATATTACTAAAAGTAATAGGGGTTGTTTACAATATAAACTATAATTTTAATTATCTATATCTTTATTTTTTTAGAAAACTTGTCCAATACAAATAGAAAATAATAAATATTTCCTAAGGTTAAATTAATTCTATAAACCAATTTTTGTTTAAATCTTAAATTTTACTCTCAATTATTAATAATTAATTCTAGCTTTTGTCTAAATACTAATTATATTTCAAATTATTACTTAATGAAATTAAGGAATTAAGTATTAGACAAAAAGAAAATAATTATTTTATTCTGGTAAAATTTTATTCTTAATTTAATATAAATATTAATAGTTAGATATAGGTAAATAGTTTATTACTATTAGTATTAATAAATATTAATATTTTACTATTAGTAAATATTTTCTCTATAAGTTTACCACAAATCCATTCTAAGTGTAAATTATATCTTAATGTTTACTTAAGTTTTCCTTAATTATTTAATAATTAAAGTTTTAGAATTTTAACCTCTTTTATTATTAATTAAACTTGTATTTAAGATAGGAATTAAATTGAGAGTATAATTTAAAGAATTACTTGCAAAGATTATACTAGATTACAATTACAATTATAAAAAAAAGTATAATATTAATTAATATATTAATTAATATATTAATTGTATATTTAATTGTATTATTAGGATAATTAAATGGAGGGTTACTATAATATTTATTAATTTAATAAATGTAAATATAAATGTAAATATAAATGTAAATATAAATGTAAATATAAATGTAAATATAAATGTAAATAGTTGGAGGGTAATAAATAAATATTTATTTGATATTACATGGAGGGTACATTAAATATTAAACATAAAAATTAATTAATCTATAACAAGTCCAAAGTATAAAACCATTAATAATTAAAAACAAGCTAACCTCAAAAATTATAAACCCTAACCTTGTTTGTTTATATAAATTTACAATTCTTTTTAAACACTTTCCATTTTTCTATTTTTTCTACCATAAATTTACTATCTGCACTATATAATACAAAAAATAAAACAAAATAAATATTAAGCACAATAAAGAAATAAAACTTAATTCCTTAATTTCATTAAGTAATAATTTGAAATATAAACAACCCAATCACTAATAATTGCTCATTAGGTATATTTTCATCATATAAACTATCTAATAAATTATTTAAATAATTTATAATTATTAAATTAACAGTTATTTTTTTATATAATTAGTATATAGAAACCAATCTCTGCTATTATTAAAACAGTTAAAATAATTATACAGTGTAATATCATTTTTATGTAATAAGTATGAATCTCTTTTTGATTAAATTCTTTACTACTACTTATTTCATTTTTCAAAGAATTAGGTAATAATTTATAAATTTTATTCTCTAATAAACTATCAGTATAATTCAAATAATAAATTATAATCACAGATTCTAAAGTAAAAGATAAAACCCACAAATCAAATAATATAAATAAACCTACTATATATTTAATATTATCATGCATGAATATATTTAAATTAATATTATAATAAATAAATAAATAATAGAAAGAACCTAGAATAATAAAAACAAAACCCCTCTTTATTATTTTAGGTATTTTATTATATTTATTTATTATAAATAAAGGAATTATAGATTCTACAATTATAGAAGCTTTGGAACTACTTTCTCCTATAATTGTTCAATTATCTTTAATTCCTAATATATGATTATGAACTCTAATATAATCATCTAAGTGACTATTTAATTCAAAACTAATATAATAATTTAATAATATAATATTAATTAATAATAAACCAAGCATTATTATTATATTATTATAAAATTTAATATTAACTTTTCTTAATATAATAAAATTATTATTAAATTTACTTCCTTTAATATAATTATTAAAAATAGAAATACCATTATTAATAAAATATAATAATACATAATATCCTAATCCAATTGCGGTAGTTGAACTTAATACAACCAATAATTTATTTAATTTATTTTTCATTCTTTTAATTTATTTTTGTAATTATATATTAATAATTGTTATTCTTAAATTTATATTATTTAATTAACTGTTAACTTTTTAAAGTATTTGATTAGTTTAACGACTTAATAAGGTCGTGGATTTTTCTTTTATTTAATATTCTAATATTATAAAACGAGTATTCCCTACATCTAGATATAAAAAAAAAATGGAAATCGAGGAAATTTGAGTTGCGGCCCAATAATTAGAGGAGGGTAATATATTTATTTCTTATTATAAATATATTTGATTACTTGTTTTATCATTGCGGCCCAATAATTAGTAATTAATTAATTAAATTAAAAGCTAGTAAATTAAATAGTAGGTATTTGAAATAATAAAGCACTAATGGAAGTATGTAAAGAATCTAAAATAATATTAGGGAAAATACCAAAAATTACAGTAGGAATAAGTAATGTAATTAATAAATAGTACTCTCTTCTATTAATATCTAAAACAGGAGGTAGGTGTGGAGATAAGTTACCGTAAGATAATCTATTATATAAAAAAATAGAGTAGCAAGCAGAAAGTACTATACCACTAGCTCCAATACCACTAATTATTGGGTTTTGTTGCCATATTCCAATTAAAGATAATTGTTCCCCTAAGAAATTTAGAGTTAAAGGAATCCCTGTATTAGCTAAAGTAAAAATAAAGAATAATATAGTAAATACAGGCATATATGTAACCAACCCTCTAATATAATTAATAATTCTAGTTCCTGTTCTGTCATAAATAATTCCACCTACACAAATAAATAAAGCTGGACTTACAAAACCGTGAGCTAATGCTAATAAAATAGCTCCTTCTATTCCAATTAAAGTATTAGAGAATAATCCTAAAACTACTACACTCATATGAGCAACACTACTATAAGCTATTAATCTTTTAGTATCTTGTTGAATAATAGTAGAAAAACTAGCATAAATTAAAGAAATAATAGCAATAGTAATAATTAAAGGACTAAAATAATTAGTAGCATCAGGTAAGAAATTAATTAATACTCTTAAATAACCATATGTTGCTAATTTTAAAATAGTAGCTGCTAATAAAATAGAACCAGCAAGTGGAGAATCACTATGTGCTTTAGGTAACCAAATCATGAAAGGATATAAAGGAGTTTTAACAGCAAAAGCTATAAAAAATCCTAACCATAATAATTTTTGACTATCTAAACTTATTTCAACATTAGAAATAATTTGAAAATCTGTAGAACCTATATAGCTATAAATAACTAAGATACTTAATAACATGGGTAAACTACCAGCTAAAGTATATAAAAAGAATAAAAAGGCAGATCTAAATCTATCTACACCATGTCCAAATATCACTATAACTATGAATAATATAGGTAATACACTTTCAAAAAATATATAAAATAATAATAAATCTAAAGAAACAAATGCACATATTTGTAATGTTTCTAATACTAAAAAAGAAACTAAAAATAATTTTAAATTATTAGTTATTGTTGTATAATTAGATAATAAGGCTATAGGTGTTATAAAGGTTGTTAATAATACAAAATATAAAGATATGGCATCTATCCCAAAGTTTAAATGACAAAAATTCAATTGATTGAACTCAGATACAAACTGATAATGATAGGTACTAGAATCGAATTCATACCATAAAAATAAAGAGATAAAAAAATTTAGTAGAGAGGTTGTTAACGCTATTTTTCTCATCTGGTTTTTACTTTCTACAGTATTAGACATAGGTAATATTATTAACGATCCTATTAAAGGTATTATTAGTAATAAGGTTAACATGTTTAGTTATTTTTTGGGGTGCTAATTTGCCGCTCTAAAGTATTAAGGTTTAATTATTAATTAATAATTTAGTATTTCTAGTTTCTAGTTTCTAGTTATAGTTTCTAGTTATAGTTTCTAGTTATAGTTTCTAGTTATAGTTATAATTATTTGTAATTAATTATTAAATGTTTAAGAGTAGAAGCAATTTGCGATTCTGATTTCTTGTACTTTTCTATAAAATTAATTACCTAATTGTTTAATATTACTTAATATTTTATCGCAATAATTGTTAGGAAATATAAATATAAATATTACCCTAATAATTATTGCATATAAATTATTTAATTTATAATTATCTTCTTTTTTTTGGCATAATAATAAATAATAAATAATAATTAGATGTTAATAATGCACCCATAATAAATATTATTAGAGCCTAAGAAAACTTCTGAATAATAAATATAATTTATTTTTTAGTAATTATAATGTTATTAATACAGAAGAAGAATTGAATATTTTTAATTATTATATTTATAATTAAACTAAATTTTTATACTTGTTTTTAAATCCTATGGTTAGGATAAATAATTAAATAATTAATTATTAAATTATTATTTTTATTTATTGTTGTAATTAAATATTAGGGAGTAGAGTAATCGAAACTCTGTATGTAATGTGTAAAATTACTGCTAAACCACTCAGCTAACCCCCTTTAATTAATTATTGTTGTTTATTAATATTATTAATTAATAAAGATTATTAATATTAATACATTTATTATTTATTATTTATTATTTATTATTTGGAGGAGGGCTGCAATATTTATTGTAGTCTTTAATTACTATAATTATCTTTAAAAAGTAATAATTAAATGTATAAATATTAACTAATAAATAATTTGCAACAACCTTAATAAATAATAAATATTATTATTGAACTTAATTTATAATTAAATATTATTTGATTATTAAAAATATATTATTAATTATTATTAATTATTATTTGTTAATTTAGTAATGTATGTTCTAATTACTTGTGTTAATAAATTAAGAGGTAAAATATATTTAGATAAAATATAAACTATAGTAATAAAGAAAAAGTAAGTTACAAATAATTGACTTACAAAGAAAAATGGTATTAATTGTGGCATAGTTTTGTTGTTTATTTTTTTTTTCTATTTTTTTAATATTAATATTCCTAATTAGGTATATTAATTAACAATATTTTTATTTTTATTGTTATTGTTATTTTTTTTTTAAAGAGAGGGAAAGAAAAATCTCTGCTTTAATAATTATATTTTTATTTGATAACTTTGATAATTACTATTAATGCAACTACCCTTAAGAAATATTATATAATTATAATTAAGCGTTTATAATTTTTAGTGTTAATTATAATATTAATGAGATTATTAAATGTAACTTAATTTAATATTTACTTTTTTTACTAAAGGATATTAATTAAGCAATTTTGTCTCCTGTTTTTTATAATATAATTTTTAGTGTTTGTTTAATTTTAATAATTATTATAATAATTATTAAATATTTATTAAATTTACTATTCATTTTACTCTTTTGCGATTATTATTCTTAATTAGTAAATTTAATATTAAATAAATAAATAAATATTTAACGCTTACGAATAATCAGATTCGAACTGATAATATCTACTTGGAAGGTAGAGGTTATACCATTTAACTATACTCGCTATACTTACATTGCAATTAATATAATTACTAATATTTATTAAATATTTACTAATTACTAATTACTAATTACTAATTACTAATTACTAATTGCTTCGCAGTAATTAAAATTCTTATTTTTAGTCTGGTAATTCTATTTATAATTATTGCATTACCATTACTAGCATTAATAAATATTTATTAAATAATAAATAGAATCGGGGTATTGTATTGAGGAATACTATAAATATAATTATAACTTATTATAATTATTAATATTATAATATTTAATAATATTTATATTTTACCCCTATATCCTTTTATATAATAATTGATAATCTATCTAATTTAATAATATTTATTATGGGAATTATTAATTAATAATTATTTTTAAAGATTAAAATAAACAAAATAAAAATAATAATTATACTAATTATATAATTACAACTATTTTTAATTTGTTTAATATTTGGAGCGAGATAAGAACTCGAATCTTAAATAACAGCTCATGAGGCTGATGTGTTACCAATTACACTATCTCGCTATAACTATTTATATAGCTATTCTTATATTAAAAAAGTACATCCATATTTTATTATACTATTATATATTTTTTAATTATTTATTATTAAATTTACCTTATAAGTTTACAATTTCAATGGTTGCAATGCAAATATTTAATTAATTATTATCATTAAATGTTAATAATAGAATTAATAATTAATAAAATATTATAACTAATTACCTTATTATTAATGCAAATAATCGAATAATAATAATAATAATAATAATAATAATAATAATAATAATTGGTAGAAAGACCGAAGGAATAAATGTTTAATTGGCAAATCATAGCTTCTTAATTAATATTTAATATTAAATATTATGATTATAATTTTTATTATAGTAACTAAAAATAAAGTATTTATTAAAAGTATCGATAATGATATAGTAATAAAAATTATACAATACAAATATAAAGTAACAAAAAAGGGGTTATTAAGGAACAAAAAAGCAAATTTATAACAAAGGAGGTATATACCAAAAGCTTAAGTAGGTGAAAAAGAAAGGAAAAATAAGTATAAGTTATAACAATTTATAATTACTTTTTCCTTGAAGATCAGGTAAATAAGCGATCCTAAGGAAAACCTTAATTATTAAAATACTTCCTGAAGTAAAACATTTTATGTAAGGAAAGGAAAGGAAATCAACCGAGACTCCGAGAGTAATGGCGAGTGAAATCGGATTAGCTTAATTTAATTTTGGATGATAGGTACAAAAAATACCTAAATTTTAACTTGAAATCTCCATTTAATGATAGGTGAAAATATAATTATTAATTATTAGTATTTTATATTTAATTATTAGTATTTTATATTTAACTTTACTTAAATTATAATTCATTTTTAATGTTTTATGTAATTTAGTAACTAAATAAGGTATTATTCAAGTCCTGTAGAGTTAATACAAAATTTAAACCGTTTGCAAATTCAAAAAAGCATTAAATTATAAATTTTAGTTTATAATTTATATTAATTTTGAGTACGATGAGAGTTAACTTGTCGGAACGTAGGGGAACCATCCTCTGAAGCTAAGTATTATAAATTTAGCAATAGCGAAAAGTACTGTAAAGGAAAAGTTTTGAAAAGAAGGCTAGTATACAATGTGAAATAGATCGTGAATTAGTAACTCTATAAGCAGTCGAAATTCTATAAAGAATGACGGCGTACCTTTTGCATAATGGGTCAGCAAGTTAATAGTAGTAGCAAGGTTAAAACCTTAGCGAAAGCGACTGGGCTATTTTTGTAGCGATGGGTAAGTTACTACTATTAGACCCGAAGCCAGGTGATCTTACCAAGACCAGATTATAATGGATCGAACGGTTGAATGTTGCATAATTCTCCGAAGAGTTTTGGTAAGCGGTGAAATGCCAATCTGACCTGGTGCTAGCTGGTTTTCTACCGAAACATATTTAAGTATGATGTCTATCTTATAGATTTATGAAGGTACAGCAAGGCGATTCCCAACAAGTTTAAAATAATAATATTATTTTTTATACGTTTAGGTTGCGGGGACCTCGAAAATCTTACCTTTGGAAGCGAATCTCGGAATTACATAAATTGATGATAGATATTCAGACTGCTCATGCTAAGTTGGGCAGTCAAGACGGAAACAGCCGAGAACACAGATCAAGGTCCCAAATGATTGTTAAGTGAAATTAAGGACGTAGCAATATCTTATACAGCTGTGAAGTGAGCCTGGCAGTCGCTACTTTTAATGATCGTACGTAACAACGCATCAGCAGTATTTTTAAATATTATTAAAAAATGATAATTAAAAAATGATAGTAGCGCCGAAAATTTAACGGGTCTTAAACAATCAACCGATATCGTGTTGGTTATAAAATTTACTTTTTTATATTTTTTATAATCTAGGTAGTAGAACATTCAGTTTAACTGTTAATAAAATAGTGTTTCATTATTTTTAAGGTTACTGAAGAGAGAATGCTGACATGAGTAACGTAAAAAATTCATATAATTGAATTCGCCGAATACGAAAGGGTTGCAAATAGGAAAGGTTAAACCGTTTTGTTTTAAAGCGGCCTCTAAGGACTATAGCCAAAGCTATGGCTGATGAGTAAGAAATAGAAAGTCCATATATTAAAAAATGGACCAGGAAAATAATATTTATTATTTGTTTAATAGTTTACTAAATTAATAATGAAAGTAGCTGTTAAACTATTACTACCGTACCCTAAACCGACACAGGTTCGTAGGTAGAGTATACTAAGGCGTAGAGCTAAAAGTTGTTAAGGAACTCGGCAAGTTAACCTCATAAGTTTGACGACAAGAGGTACCTTAATTTTAAGGTGGCACATAATCGGAGGCCCCGACTGTTTACTAAAAACACAACACAGTGCAATCATAAATATGGTAGTATACTGTGTGAAATTTGCCCGATGCCATTAATATAAGAAAAGTTATGGATTTATATTTTTTTATAATACTGTGACTAATCGAAAATCTGGTTAATAGCGGTCTTAACTATGAGGATCCTAAGGTAGCAAAATCAGTTGGCCATTAAATGTGGTCCGGTATCAATAATGTAACGATGGTCTCACTGTCTCTACAACTTGCTCAGTGAAATTGAATTACGCGTGCAGATGCGCGTTGCCTCCAGGGGGACGGGAAGACCCTATGCAGCTTTACTGTAGTTAGTTATCATACGAATCTAGAACAATTTTGTTTAATAGTGAATAGGTAAGTCGAAAGACTATTAGTGGAAACCTTAGGAACAAGGTTGGGTTTGTGTTTACCTTAACATTAAAAAAAAAAGGGATAGTTGACTAATTGGCAGTTTGACTGGGGCGGTCGTCTTTAATAGAGTAGCAAAGTACATCCAAATATATCAACAAACACAAAAATTATTTTTAATTTAAAACAAATTAGTCTTTATCGGTTTAAATTTGTTAGTTAAACTTTTTATCTATGGTTACTGTTAATCGCAGTAATTATATTTTTTGGTTTACTATCTTTTTTATATTGGTTTTGACCTTTTTGTCATTTTGTCTATTAATATAAAATTTATAAGGTATAGCTAGAAGTTGAATGGAGATCAACCAACCAGTGAAGGGTTGTGCAGAGCTCAATGGCGGTAAGCATGCTTAACTGAAAGACTCAAAAGTCGCACAGAATACGTAAGTAGGGCATAGTGACCCCTCGCTATAGTATGGGATAGACGGGGATCAATTAATAAAAGTTACGCTAGGGATAACAGGCTGATCGCGGGCGAGAGTACACATTGTCCCCGCGGTTTGGCACCTCGATGTCGACTCATCCTATCCTCCGGGGGAAGAAGCTTGGAAGGGTTCGGCTGTTCGCCGATTAAAAGGGTACGTGAGTTGGGTTTAATACGACGTGAGTCAGTATGGTCCCTATCTTCTGGAGGGATATTTAGTAAACAGGGGCAGACCTTCTAGTACGAAAGGATCAATAGGCTGTGTTTCTCTAGTGTACCAATTGTTATAAAATTATCTGTAAGGAACTTTAAGTATGATGAAGGCAAAAGTAGTTAGAAAGGAGAAAAATCCTTTTATTTCCTAATTAATTAGAAAGAACGATGATTAATAAAAATATTAATTGTTGTTGAAATAAAGGGTAACAGATAATAAACGCATAGTTGGGTAGCCACAAACATAATAGATAAGTGCTGAATGTCTATAAAGCAAGAATCTAACCCCTAGATACTAATAGAATATTTATTATTCTAAATATAGAAATAGATTATTTCTAGATAGGCTATCAATGTACATATTGTAAAATATTAAGTTTAATAGTACTAATTTTTAAAAAAACTTAATTTTTTCAGTCATTTTTCCTAATATTTACTTCACAAATATTAATTAAATATTAATTCCTAATTAGGAAGCAAATTTATTGCGATTGCAAGATTTAATTTTAATTTACTAGCTTTTTAAGATCAAGTAATTATTTGTTAATATTATAAAGAGATATCTATGGTTTAATTAATTAATTACAAATATAATAATTAGTAAGGGTTAAGATTTGCTTAATATTTGTTTAAGTCTCCTTTAATGACCTTTTCCATAATAATTAGGCAAATAATAATTAGTCAAATAGTCAAATAATAATTAGTCAAATAGTCAAATAATAATTAGTCAAATAGTCAAATAATAATTAGTCAAATAGTCAAATAATAATTAGTAAATGGAGTCGCAATGTGATTTATTAATTTATTAATTTACTTAATGTTATAAATATAAAAGATTATATTTGCAATTAAAAGAGTATTGTTAATATAATAATTATATTATATTATATTATATTGTAATAAATATTATTATTTTTGATACTAAAGAGTACTTAGTAAATAGTATTATTATTTAGTCTTCCTAATTAGGAAATGCAATTAAAAGAGTATTGTTATATATTTCTAATATTAATAGAGTATTAGAGAATAAAATTTTACGTTAGACGCTATTACAAATAAAATTTTAACAATATTATGTTAGCTGCTGCAAAATACATAGGAGCAGGTTTAGCTTGCTCTGGTTTAATTGGAGCTGGAGCTGGAATCGGAACTGTTTTTGGTTCTTTAATTTTAGCTACTGCTAGAAATCCTCAATTAAGAGGACAATTATTTACTTATGCTATCTTAGGATTCGCTTTAGCTGAGGCTACTGGGTTATTCGCATTGATGATGGCATTCTTATTATTATATTCTTAATTTAATATCTGCAGTGCAAATAAATATTAATAGTAATTCTCGCTAATATTATTCTTTGGTAATTAATACTTAATAATTAATTACACACTAGTAATTACTAGCGATGCAATTACTGTAATACTGGAGAATATTTCTGTTGCTTTGCAAACTCTATAAATATTAATATTAAATATTAATTGTAGGGTTGCAGTGTACCCTCCTACTTTAAATATTAATATTTAATGTTTGCTTTGGGTAACAATATTACAATAATATTTATTACTCGCATTGCTATTACAATAATATTTATTACTCGCATTGCGATAGAAAAAAAAGCAATTATATTTTTAATTTAATAATATATTATTTCTTGTATAAATTATTTATTAAATCTTTTAATAATTGGAAAGAAAATTAAGGGCAGGTGATCCGATTGGTAATGGTGGTTCTCTGTAAAAGAATTGGTTAACAGCCATAAAAGGTTCGATTCCTTTACTGCTCAATAGTAAACTTAGTATATTCACAAATAATAAATATATTAGAGGCCCTATAATATATTTATTATTATTTGTGAATATACCAAATACATTACAAGTAAGAGATGTAAGCCTTTTTCAATGTCAGCTTATTCTTCTTGTTTTACCTTTTTTATTTGTTCATTTTACTCGATTTTCACCTTTTTTCAAACTTTTTCAAAAAAATTGTTGTATTAAACAACATTAAAAATGTACACATTTTTCAATTAAATATTTACTATTGATTGTAATACTTTTGCTCTTTACTCAATAAGGCAAGAGATCATGGAGGAGGGTACCAATATTCATTTTAATTACCCTTTGCTCGTAGACCAATTGGGCAAGAGTTATTATTATTCCATTCCAGGTAAACTAAAAGGCTCTGTATTTATTAAAATATTGTCCTCATTAAAAACCAATTTTCGTTTATTACCAGTAGTTCTTAATGAATAAATTTGATCTTTAATATTAATAGTTGCAGTTGTTATATCTTTATACCATTTTTCATTTTGAAAACTTAACTTAACTTTATCAGTTAATAAAGAAGTTAAATCTTCTAGATTAATACAGTTAATTGATTCCGTACTTAATCCTTTAACTTTAATAATAGTTTTACCTTCTGTTAAGTATCCATAAACTTTTGGAGCAATGAATATAGCCTTTAATTATTGCTTCCAATTTCATATGTCCTAATATTTTATTATTAACTAAAGAATCATTTAACTCTTTATCTATGTAGATAGAATCTGTATCAGAATAATATAGATTATAATCTGGATTATTCTTAAACTGTGACATATGTATTCTAGCATAACTTGTAATGGCACTTGCTATTGATATATTTATATTATGTTTCTCAAATCCATTATCTAGTAATGTATTCAATTCTACCTTATCATCTCGACAACTAACTAAATAATTATCTCCTAATAATTGTACATCTAATATATTATTAGGATTTAACTTTTCAAAATTATTATAATCTTCTTTCGGAATTATAGTAGTATTTATGAAATTATCATCCATTCCAAATCTTCCATATAAACTATTCATAATAATTTTAGCTATGTAATTCATTGGATCTGATTTATCATAATTAATTCTTAATTGGTATAAATCCGTAATGAAATCCTTGAAAACAAAATCAGACTTGAAAGTATATCCACTTAAAATCTCAAAAGTATAACCAAACTTTTTAGCATTCTTAATCTCTTCACTAAATAACATATCTTCTCATGTTCCAACCCCAGCTATTGTTCTTATTCCATCACTCGTTTTAATTCGAGTCTGGATAATGGGATGTTTTAAGTTAATTGGTGCAGTTATTTTACAATTAAAGAATCCAAATGCATTTTTATCAAGAGATAAAATATCACCCTCAAAATAAGTAGGACTACCAACAGGTAATTTATAATTATTCATAATATATGGATATAAAGAGTTTACATCATAAGCATATAAAGTTTTATTATTATTACTTGGAATATACATATCAACTGCACCTCCAGTATAACTTTTCTTGATTTCATTATAAATAGTTCCACTTATCATATGAATTAATTGTTTCTTATTATATTTACTTCTAAATATAGCAAATGATAAAGAGGGTAGAGTAGGATACTTACCTATATTAATATTAAATTGATTGAAAATTAATTGATTAAACTTACTTAAAATTTGGAAAAGAGATATACAATCTAATTCACAATATTTTATAGCTTCTGTTTTAAAGTTCCAATGTGTACCTTTGAAACTATTAGTATATAGTATTATAATCATTAAGACTTAAATTATTAAAATATTTTATATGAGGAACCTCACCAATATAATTAATATTATTAAATAAAACTGGGAATATTCCTTTAGGATTATTAATTTTAAAAGATTCACTTAACTTTCTCAAAGAGCTTGGTAACATCAAGTAACTATCCATGAATGTTATTTTATTTGAATTTGAATTAAAATTAATAGAGATTATTTTACCTTTATGAATAATAGGATCAACTATTCCAATAATTGCTAAATATTTAACTAAGAATATACCATCGAATTTAGATAAATTGTGTAAGTAAATTTTATATCCATGATATTTCTTAATACATAAATCATTAATCATATCATTAATCATATTTTTAATTTTATTATTTTTAATAACTATTGAATCCATAGTATTAATATTATTATAATAAGACTTAGTATTAATTCCATCATACCAACATAATAGATATGGATAAAGTTTACCATTAATATTAATTGTTTCTAAATCCATTGTGATGAATTTATTTCTGAGTTTTAATTCTTTACGTATTTTCTTAATAGGACTAGTTGGTTTTATAATCTTCTTAAGTATTAATTTATTATTTTTAAAATGGTAACAAGATTTACCTATCTCCCTAATTATATAGTTTTCTTTATCATTAACAATTTTATCATTCCAAGAAATAATTAAAATTCCATCTTTGTAATATTTAATTCTATTAATTAAACCAAATACTTGCATTATGATTACTATTTTATTATTAATAATTGTATATTTATTATTTTCCTCTGAAATAACTCTTCCATAATCACTTGGTACTTTTCCAATAGGTAACTTTTTACTATAAAATGTATGAAATGGTATATTTTTATTTCTTGTTGGATTAATAGTATTAGTTATTTTACCTTCTCTAATTCCATAACTGGTAATTATACTTGTTATTTCATTACTAGTATAAGCTTCTGTACTAATACCTAATCTTTCAATAATATATTGAATTAAATCATCTTTATGTGACAAATTAATATTTTGTAAGTTACCAATGGTAATTATTTGATTTGTAGCAAATTTAACTCTAAAAAATAAAATAAAAATAAAAGTATAATATAATTAAAAATAAAAGAATACTATAATTAAAAATAAAAGAATAATAAATAAATATTTTAATAAAAAAAATATAAAAAATATAAAAAATATAATAATAAACAAAATACACGTCCCGATTATGACGTTAAACTAATTCCTTAATTTCAAATAGTAATTCCTATTTTTCAAATAGTACTTTTGCCTGTATATAAAGCACCTTTGCTCGTAGACTAATTAAGGCAATTGCTTCGCAGTGGATAATTTGAAATAATTTGAAATCAAAAACTTTCCTTTGGTTACAAAGTTAACAGTTAATTAAATAATATAAATTTAAGAATAACAATTATTAATATATAATTACAAAAATAAACAAAAAAAATGAAAAATAACAATAAACTAATTAATTTGAATTTTCAAAAATTAAACCGGGGCTTAATTTTATTAAGTAAGCACAAAAAAGTATATATTTTAAACCTATATACTATTTCAATCTTTATAATTCTTCAATATTTTTTTGAAGATTATATCGTGTATGTATTAAACTTACCTTTAAATATTACTAATATAATAAATTTTATAACTATTATAAGTTTTAATTTACTTATTTATTTTAATTTAAAAAATAAAAATCGGATTTTCTATTTAATTACAAAAATATATCGATATAATCTTAAACAAGTAAAAATAGGAGTTTCTATTTTAACTTTATTAATAAAGGCAATATATACAAGTTCAGGATATTTAGGTCTTTATTATTTAATGATTTACTCTTATTATTTAATACTATTAATATTTATATTAATTGCTTTTATTTTTAATTTAATTAATTGAATTTTTTATTTTTATCCAATATTTAATATTATAGAATTCTTAGAATTGCTAAATAATATTAATATTAATATTAATTTACTCTTAGATTACGGGACAATATACTGCGACTCAACTAATAAGTACGCTGGTCTAAACTCCCCATTCCTTCATGTATCAAATAATATTAATAATTATCAAGGTCAAATAATTATTAATAGAGAAGCAATATTTATTCCAAAGGACATAGAGTTTAATGTCCTACTAAATAAAAATATTAATGTTTGAAATATAGCCACTCAAAATTTAGAATTAGTAACGCACCATGAAAGGTGCCCAATAAATTATAATATGTGGATAAAAGGCTACACTATAAATACTTCAGCCTATGAGCTTAAATCTAATACTGGTATAGTTCATGCAGATATAGGTAAATTAATATATTATTTAGTAGAAATGTTTAACAGCTTAGAGAATTTAACTACATTAGAAATAACTAGGCTATATAATAGGTTAGAATTAGGTACAATTTTGAATAGTGTTAACTCTAATGGTCCATCATTACAAATAGAATCTTCTATACCAATAAATACCCTAAGTAACAATTCCCCATTTATATTTAAAGGGAGAATTACTTCTTTATTTTTAAATGGAGAAAATAAAATTAATTTACCAATAAATGGAAATAAGATTAATTATTATTTAGTTAATAGGTACAATTTCAATCAAGATATAACCTTGGACGATATGCTTAATAAAAGCTCCCCAGTAATCGATTACGTTGAGTGGTGCTATCGAGCCAAAACTCAACGTTCTTTTACTAGGCTATGCAATCATTCGATCCTCCCAGTGGATATAAATAAGCCTTTTTTTATAACTTATTTTGAAGTAGAGACAGTGAATGGAGTTAATAAAGTAATAGGACTTCGGCTTAACTTACATACTCCTAGCTCACTAGATACTATCTTTCAAACCTTAAGATCAAATTACTTAACAAACAGCGCATTTGCTGAACTTGATAACCCTCTAAAGCACTCTATGTACAAATTAGAATGAGACTTTTATGAGAGCTATATTCGCAGTGTAAATACAACAATATATATTAATATTACTACTATAATCCTAGCTTGAATTGTGTTAGCTAGTAATTTTCCTGTTACCTAATTTAGAGAATTATTTAACTTAATCTTAATAATATTAATGCGATTATATTAATACAATTAATATTAATTAAAGGATGCAATATTTATAATCTTACCCTCCTCTCAAAGACCGAATAAGCTATCTTATTCTTATTCTTATTCTTATTCTTATTCTTATTAATATTCTTATTCTTATTCTTATTCTTATTCTTATTCTTATTTTAATATATTTGCATTGGTTGCTAAGTTACACCTTTATTATTTATTAGTAATTATTTATTGTTTTATTTGTTTGGTGCGATTCTTATTATTGAATTCTTAATTATTAAAGTTTAAAATTAGTATTGTATTTGCTTCCTTAATTAGGAAAGCTTTGTTAATAAGATAATAAATATAATATTTATTATATTAGTATTTTGGGGGGTTATGAAATAGTAAAGGGTAGAAGATAATAGAATATTTTGAAAAGAAAATTTAACAGTTTTAATCTTTAATTAATTATTACTATTCCAATTAATGGGTTGCAATGCAATTATCTTTAGCAATAAAAACAAATTAGTATTTGTTTTATTTTTGTATTTCTTCCACTATAAAAATAAAAATAAAAATAAAATAAAAATAAAATAAACAACAAAAATATTAATAAAAGTATCAATAATTATATTATTAATAATTATTAGTAATTATGCAATTAAAAATATAATTAATAATAAATAAATAAATAATAAATAAAAGATAAATAAAGATTGCACTCAAATAATAATATATATTAATATATATTAATATATATTAATTAATAATTATCGTTTGAATATTGCATATATTATACAAAAAAGTAAAAGTTATAATAATAATTATTAACTTTTTTTAATCATAAGGAAGAATTTAATTTTGGTTCAGATTGAACGTTTTTCAGTAGTTTTAAGACATGCAAATCGTTATTCTAGAAAAATACAGTACAGAATAAGGTGTAAAGGTGAGTAATGGTAAATAAGATACCTCATAGACCTCATAATTAGAGGATAGTTATCTAGAATAATTATTCTAGATAGCATAATTTAGCTTAATTATAATAAAGGAAAGTTTCTACTATGAGAGTCGATTTATTTTGTTTAATAGGTAGTTGGTGGGGTAAAAGCCTACCAAGCCTACAATCAATAGCCAAGTTTGTAAGAACAGGTGGCCACATTGGGAATGAAAAGCCCCAAATTGCTTATGCAATCTGCAGTCAAGAATATTAGTCAATGCTCGCAAGAGTGAACTAGCTAACTGAAATCACATATTGACCTACAAAGTGATAATTGTGATAATGTAAAGGAAAAAAATGATATTACTTTACTATGAGTGTTGTCTAAATTACTGGTGCCAGAAGACTCGGTAACACCAGAAACGCGAACGTTAGTCGTCTTAAACAGGCGTAAAGAGTAAGTAGGCAGCTTTGAAACCTCTATTAATAATCAAGCTCTAATATTTCAAAACCTAAAATAATATTTATCTTTAAACATTAGTTTAAAAATACTTAATAGTTTAAAATATTAATTGATTAATAGAATCATTTAAAGCTAGAATCATAATGGGGATAAACCAAATAATACTTAAGTGTAGGGGCGATATCCAAAAATGCTAAGTAGAGTACTAAGGGTGAAGACTTTTTATCTAGATAATGATTGACGCTGAGGGACGAAAGTGAGAATAGGGAATAGGATTAGATACCCAGTTACCTCTCACCGTCAACGATGAATGGTAGTTGTTAGTTAGTCTATTCTAATTGGTAACGATGTTAACGCGATAACCATTCCGCCTTGAGAGTACGGTTGCAAAACTGAAACCAAAAAAATTAGTCGGTCTCGGAGCAAACGAAGTGAAGCATGTTATTTAATACGACAGTACGCGTAAAATCTTACCAGTTCTTGCATAAGCACTCTAACTACCTTAATAATTTTTATTGTTTTAGTATTCTAATTAGAATAATAATTAATAGTGAGATAGAATAGAGAGAGTAGTTTTTAATTGAAATTGAATTATTTATTAAAAATTCGCTTACAGGTGTTGCATGGCTGTCGTCAGTCCGTATTGTGAAAAGTGAGGTTAACTCCACTAACGGACGAAATCCCTGTAGTTAATTTATACTTAACTATTTTTGATTTTTAAATATTTTCAATTGGGGCTAAGACAAGTCGTTATGGCCCTAATGAACTGGGCTATAGACGTGCTACAAAAACTTTTACAATGTGACGCAAAACAATAAAAGCTTTAATTATTAAAGTTTTTATTAAAGGTTTAGCTAATCAATAAAAAAAGTTATATTTATTATTTTTTAACGAATTGTTGCCTGTAACTCGGTAACATGAAGAAGGAATTTCGAGTAATCGTTGATTAGTATCGCAACGGTGAAGATTGAATCCGTGATGAACTAACTGTCTGTCGCTGGGGAGGAGTTCGGATTGGGGGAAATTACATAATAGTTAGTGTATTAACAAAATAAAAGCACTAATATAATTATTTATTTCTAATTATTGCATTGAATACTAACTTTAGTTTCAATCGCTTCGCTAAATTATTAGTAATTATACTTTCCTTAGTATTAGTAATAATATTAAAATAGTTAGTATAATAACAAATAATTAAGGCTAATTAAAAATAATAGTTATTGGTTAGTGTTGTTATTCTAATTTGAATATTTAACAATATTTTTTTTATAGGCCAAAATACTATTTTGTTTAAACTTATTATTATCGATGAACCCTTCTGAGTAACATCTCAAAAGTCATAGCAAGGTAGCTGTACTGGAAAGTGCTGCTGGAAATTTTATTTTTTTAAGTACCCCCCATGACTATTTTGCAAATAATATTGTCATTATTTCATAATTACTTACTCTTGCCTAAGTGAGTCCAATTGGAGCAAAGGATGAAATTAAGGAATAGTTAGAAATCTTAAATAATATAATAATATAATAAGATAATAAGATAATAAGATAATAATATAATAATACACAAACTTTTTTGTATATGTAAACAACATTAAATAATTAATATTCTTTATTCCTCTTAAATATAATAAATAATTTATAATTATCTTCTTTTTTTTTGGGCAATAATAATTACAATAGGTAAATTTTCTGTGTTTCCTTTTCTTTTTGTAATTATCAATAGGAAGTATAGTATTAATTATTTTTTAGAATAAAAGTATCTAACTAAGTAATCGTATTTATATTTATATGTAAATTTTATTTATATTCTTAATATTTGCTTTTTCTTTTTAAGTTGGGCAATTGCTTTTATTGTTAAAAAGAGTATAAATATGCGATTTAATTTTTATTTTTAATATTTCTAATTAAAAGTTACAAATAAATAATAAATAAAAAACAAATAAAATAAATTAATATTAATGAACAAAACAATATCTAAATTTCAATTTTTTCCTTTTCATTTAGTAGATCCTTCACCTTGGCCTATTTTAACTAGTTTTTCATTATTAAATTTAACAGTTGGAGCTGTTGCTTATATGCATGGGTTTAACTATGGTGGGTATATCTTAGCACTAGGTTTTATACTTACTACTTATGGTATGATATTATGGTTTAGAGACGTAATAGTAGAAGCAACATATTTAGGACACCATACTAAAGAAGTTAAAAATGGTTTAATGTTAGGAGTTTTACTTTTTATTGTTAGTGAAGTTTTTGCTTTCTTATCAGTATTCTGGGCTTTCTTCCATTCTAGCTTAGCTCCAGCTATTGAAATAGGGGGAGCTTGGCCACCTTTAGGAATAACTCCTTTAGATCCTTTTGCTATCCCTTTACTTAATACATTTTTATTATTAAGTAGTGGTGCTTTTATTACTTATGGACACCATGCTTTAATAGCTGGTAATAGAAAAGCAGCTATAGATGGAGTAATAATAACTATAATATTAGCTATTATTTTTACTGGTTTACAATATTTTGAATATTCAGAAGCAGGATTTACTATGTCAGATGGTGTATATGGATCAGCCTTCTATGCTTCTACTGGGTTACATGGATTACACGTAATAGTAGGAACTATTTTTATTACTGTTTCTTTAGTAAGATTAATTAACTATCAATTAACTACAAAACACCATAATGGTTTTGAATCTAGTATTCTATACTGGCATTTTGTAGATGTAGTTTGGCTATTCTTATTTGTTGCTGTATATTTCTGGGGTAATACCTAATTTTTATTTGTTTTATTGCTAAGGATAATTCCAAAAGAACAATAATAACAAAATAAAGTTAGTTATTAATATTAATATTCTTATTCTCTTTTGAGAATATTAATTTGCGGCCCAATAAATATTTATATTTAATCGCAAAAGACTAAATATAAATAAATATTTATATTTATTATACCTTAATATAAAATTAACTATTACTCTTTAATTAAAAAAGTGTTGCAATTCTTACCCTCCATCGCAAAAGACTATAATAATTTTATTTTTATTATTATTTTTATTTTTATAGTTACATTATTAATATTAATATTTAGCGGCCCAATATTTAGGCTAGCAATAATTAATATTGTTCAATATTAATTATAATCGCCGATATTAAATTCTTTATCTTTTGCGATTGTTCAATCTTAAATAATAAAAAGAATATTTATTATTTATATTACAATTAATAGTAATAGTAATAGTAATAGTTAATTTTATATTACTATTATTGCCAGAGCCTTTAATTTAATGGTAGAATGGTTTCTTGATGAGGAACTTGTAGGAGTTCAAATCTTCTAGGGCTTAAATATTTGTCTATGAATAATTATTTGTTAATTATTATTATTATTATTATTATTATTATTATTATTATTATTATTTAGTTCTTTTTTAATCTTTAAGATTAAGAAACTAGGCCTTTAGGTAAATATTAATTATAAAGCCCATTTATTTCCTGTTCTTTTTGTAATTATCAAATAAATATGAAATTACTAAAAATTAGTTTTTTTATTAATAATTGATTTTTTACATACCTCTCTAATATAAAAAGCGCTGTATCAGAATAATATTTAATTATTAAAAATAGAATAACTATTTAGTTATATAGTCGCAAAAGAGGAGGTTATAATTAGTATAATTATTATATTTATTATAACTTAAGAACAAATAAATTAAATGCCTGCTTTCTATTAATTAATTATTAATTAATGCAGGTATAATAAAAAACAAATAATTATGAGAATATTAAAAACACATGTTTTACTTAGATTATTAAATTCTTATTTAGTAGATTCTCCACAACCAGCAAATCTTAGTTATTTATGGAATTTTGGGTCTTTATTAGGAGTATGTTTAATAATACAAATTTTAACTGGAGCTTTTTTAGCTATGCATTATACACCTAATGTAGATTTTGCATTTAATAGTGTAGAACATAAAAATTAATCATAATGTGTTCTTTAAACTCAACTATATGCTGGAACACCCTTAGAGCTTTAAGTACTTTACTTGCAATAATAAATATTGCAAGAATAATAAATATTAAATAATAAATAATAAATAATAAATAATAAATAATAAATATTAAATAATATTAAGTGAAAACCTTAAAGATTGGGCAATCAGCAGGAAAATAATATTAGAATAAATAATAAATATTAGGTTCCTCAGAGACTACACGAAGAGCTCTCAGAATAGAGAGATGATAAAGTCCGATCAGCCATGAGAATGGTTGCTAACAATAATTATAAATTAAGTATCTTTTATAATAATAAAATGTGTAATATTATAAAAGAATACACAATTTATTCTGCAGCATTTCCTATTTAAAGTTAAAGACTAATTAATTAATAATTAAGGTTAAAAGTTAAATAAGGTAAACCCTATAATCAAATAATTATAAGGTTGTTGCAAAACAAATATTTGTTTATAACACAAATGATTATGAGAGATGTAAATAATGGATGGATAATCAGATATACACATGCTAATGTGGCTTCTTTCTTTTTTATATTTGTATATATGCATATTGGTAGAGGATTATATTATAGTTCTTATAAATCACCTAGAGTATTACTTTGGTCTATAGGAGTTATAATTTTAGTATTAATGATGGCAATCGGATTCCTAGGTTATGTTTTACCTTATGGTCAAATGTCTTTATGGGGAGCGACAGTAATTACTAATTTATTATCAGCTATACCAGTATTTGGACAAGATATTGTAGAATTAATATGGGGAGGTTTCTCTGTATCTAATGCTACTTTAAATAGATTTTTTTCTTTACATTATTTATTACCATTTTTACTTGCAGCTTTAGTAGTAGCACATTTAATTGCTTTACATATACACGGATCTAATAATCCTAATGGAGTAACAAGTAGTGGGGATAGATATGCTATGCATCCTTATTTTTTATTTAAAGATTTAGTAACAATTTTTGCTTTCTTTTTAATATTATCAATAATAGTTTTCTTTTATCCTAATTTAATGGGACATTCTGATAATTATATTCCTGCTGATCCTATGGTTACTCCTGCTTCTATTGTTCCTGAATGGTATCTTTTACCTTATTATGCTATATTAAGATCAATACCTAATAAATTATTAGGAGTATTAGCTATGTTTGGTTCTTTATTTATTTTATTAGTTTTACCTATTACAGATTTATCTAGAATTAGAGGAAATCAATTTAGACCAGCTATGAAATTAGCATTTTGGTTTTTTGTAGTTAATTTCTTTATTTTAATGTGGATAGGTTCTCAACATCCTAATACACCTTATGTAGAAATAGGTCAATTTTCTACAGCATTTTATTTTGCTTGGTTCTTAATTATAGTTCCTATAGTTGGAATAAGTGAAAATACTTTAATTGATGTAGCTACTATTAATAAAAATAAATAATAATAAATAATAATAAATATTAGGGCCGCATTAATAATAAATATTCCTAAACTAAATATTTAATAAATAAATATTATATTTAACTTTATTAATGATAATAATAAGCCCCTCCTCCTAATTATTAAAATTAAATGCCATAAAGAATAATAAATAAATAAATATTTACCATAAAGAATAAATAATATTGATTCGCATTGCGCATTGCGATTATAATAAATAAATATTTATTTATTAATTACCCAATAATTATTCTTGCTTATTTCTTTGTTGAATATTCAAGAGGATGTGTTTACTATATAAATACAAACGTTTCTTAAAAGATAATTAATTAAGTAATACTAGTATTAGTATTGCCTAATTATAGCCCTATTCTTTTTATAATTAGATTAATTAATTAATTAATAAAATATTAATAATATATTTATTATTAATATTAGTCGGTCCTAATTAAAAAGTATAATAATATCTTATAATTAAGAAAAAAATTAAAAAAGTAATAAAAACAAATATGAATTATAACTATTTAATAGAAAACATTATAGGTTTATTGTTTAATTTAGCGGATGTATTAAGTATAATTTTACCTGTATTACTAAGTGTTGCTTTTATGACTATTATAGAAAGAAAACAATTAGCGGCTCATCAAAGAAGAGTAGGGCCAAACACTGTAGGTTATTATGGTATATTACAACCTTTTGCTGATGCTTTAAAATTAATCTTAAAAGAAACAGTAATACCCTCTCAATCTAATAAAATAATATTTTATTTAGCACCTGTGTCTACTTTAGTTTTTAGTTTATTAGGTTGGGCTGTAATTCCTTTTGGTGAAGGTATAGTATTATCAGATTTAAAATTAGGAATATTATATACTTTAGCTTTATCTTCTTTAGGAGTTTATGGTATACTATTAGCAGGTTGGTCTGCTAATTCTAAATATGCTTTTTTAGGTTCATTAAGATCTACGGCAGCAATGATTTCTTATGAATTAATATTAAGTTCAGCTATTTTAATAATTATTTTATTAACAGGAACATTAAATTATATAACTATTATTGAAATACAACAAGCTATTTGGTTTATTGTTCCAATTTTACCAGTTTTTATTTTTTATTTTATTTCTGTTCTTGCTGAAACTTCTAGAACTCCTTTTGATTTACAAGAGGCTGAATCTGAATTAGTAGCTGGTTTTTTTACGGAACATTCTTCAGTTCCATTTGTATTTTTCTTCCTTGGGGAATATTCTTCAATAGTATTATTTAGCTGTATTACTGCTATTTTATTCCTTGGGGGTTATAATTTGCCGGAATTATTTATTAATGATTCAAATTTCAATATCCAATCTTTAATTCTAGGACTTAAAACTTGTATTTTTACCTTTTTTTTTGTTTGGTTTAGAGCAACTTTACCTAGATTAAGATATGATCAATTAATAAATTTATGTTGGTTAAATTTATTACCTGTTGCAGTAGCATTTATAATTTTAGTTCCAAGTATTTTAATCTCTTTTGATATAGCTCCATATTAAATTTTATTATTTATTAATTATATAAGAATAGGTAATAGAAATTTTAGTATCGTATTAATTAATATTTACTATTAATAAATAATTAATATTAAATATTAATCTATTATCTATAATTTAATAAACTCAAACTAAAGTCATATTAGGGTGTCGTTTGGAGTATTAGTAATGTTTTGCCTTATTATTAATCATTTATTATTTATTAATTATTTATTATTTATTATCGTCTAATGAGAATAATATTAAATTAATTAGAATAATGAGTGCAAATTTACAAATTTAATATTTATAATTAATAATTCATTATTAATGATTTATTAATCGCATTGCGAGGAACAATTACTCCAATTTTAATTATACAAACAACAATTTGTATAACTATAAAAAAGAAACAAACGAACCAAGATATAAAAAATTAAAATTATGACAACTACAATCATTATTAATTTATTGTCCATCGGTATCTTATTTTCTAGTATTATTTCAATTACTAATAATAATCCTATTATTTCAATAGTTTTTTTAATTTCCACATTTGTACATGCTGCAGCTTACTTAATACTAATTGGTGTTAATTTTTTTGGGATTTCTTATATTGTAGTATATGTTGGGGCTATTGCTGTTTTATTCTTATTTATCATTTTAATGATTAATATTAAATACAATGAAATAGTAGAAACTGGTAAAAGTTATAATAAAAATTTACCATTAGGTTTTATTATTTCTACATTTTTTTTATTTATTTTTAATGCAATAGCAATTACTACATTTAATAATATTCCATTATTAGCATTAGAATTTTTTAATTACTCTACAAATTATTTTAATGTTAAAGATAATGTTAATTTTATTATTAATATGTCTAGCAATCCTATTATTAGTAAATATGATGATAACTTATTAGATGGTTTTAATAATTACCAATTACTAGATATAGGTAAAAAAATGGATTCTATTATTATGGAATATCCACAAATAGAAGCCTTAGGTCACAGTCTATATACTTATGGTGGTATTTTATTAATTATATTAAGTTTAGTTTTATTATTAGCAATGGTAGCTATTATTGTTATTTCTAAAGAGAATAAAAATATTTAATAATTATATTAACTATTATTTATTTTATTATAATGATAATGCGACTTTTTAATTATTAATTAAAATTTTAATTATTAATTAAGGGAGTAACAAAACCCCCCATGCAATAATAATAAATATTAAAAATAAATTTTTATTTTTAAATATATATTAAATATTAATTAAGGTAACTATTATAATTAAAATTTTATTTATAAAAGGGTAATAATAGTTAATGTAATATTTATTGAATTATATAATTATTAAATATTTATTATATTATATTTATTGGTATTTTTGTTTGTAGATTAAAAACTATTAATTAAATAGTCGCATTATCATTAAGGTCTTTTAGTTTAACGGTAGAACAATGCACTTTCTCTGCATAAATATTAGTTCAATTCTAATAAAGATCAAATACGAATAAATATAATAAATACTTTCCTTTGGTTACAAAGTTAACAGTTAATTAAATAATATAAATTTAAGAATAACAATTATTAATATATAATTACAAAAATAAACAAAAAAATGAAAAATAACAATAAACTAATTAATCAATATACAAATATTAAAATTAATAATAATGCAATTAATAACAATAAAATTATTATTAATAAAGCTAATAATAATATTACAGATCTTAAAATATTAGAATTACCAATTAATGGAAATAGAGCATTAATACCTACAAAAAGTTTAAACTTTAATAATGAAAATAATAATAAGAAAAATTTAAAATTTAGTAAATTAATTAATTACCTACAAACCTGTAATAATTATATTAATTTTACAATTATCCAACTTAAAAATAAAAATAATGGTAATTTTCTTAAATATAGTAAAGTTATAGGTTATAATTTTACTAAAGGTAATAGTAATTATTGGAATAATACTATTATTAATAATACTATTATTAATAATAATAATGAAAATAATAATAATGAAAATAATAATAGTGATAAAATTATAAAAAAATTAGAATTCAATAAGGATTATAGCCTATATACTAGTAATACTTATAAATTATTATTTTTATTTTTTAAAAGTATGTATTGTTTAATAAGTAAACCTGTCTTTACTTATACTCCAGAAAAAATAACTATAGAATTATTTTATTATTTAACAATTCCTAAAAAAAAAGTATTTAAATACTTTTCAATAAATAATTATTCTAATTTTAAAAAAAAATGGTTAGATAAAAAAAACAATTCCCAACAAAATACTTTTAGAAGTAATAATTATAATACTTTAAATATTAATCGAATAAATAATATTAATAATAGATTAGGGCACAAAAGTCATATTTTTATCCGTTGGAAATTAAAAAAATCTATTTCTAGACTACAAAGTAAAACTAATAGCATTAGAAATTTATTATTTAATTTAAGAAAATTTCAAATAGTTAAAGTTTTTAATTTAAAATTTAAATTATTACTTAATATTATTAGTAAGTTTTCTAATAAACCTATTGAATTACAACTTATTAGATTACATGATCCTAAATATGATAGTAATATTTTATTAAATTTACTTTCTTTAAATATTAAAAATAAAAGAAAAAAATCTAGAGTTGCTATTCAAAATATTTATAATAAAAATAAAGTTAGAAAAATAAAAGATCTAACTTTAATTAATAATTTCAATATTCCTGCTTTTCTTTCTGGTATTTTTATTAATATTAATGGTAGATTAATGAGAGAACCTATGATTCCTAGATTAACTACTAAAGAATATCAAAAAGGAGCTAATTCTCCCGGTAAAGTTAACTATTTAGATGTAGCAACTATTACTAAAAAAAATAGAAAAGGAGCTTTTACTATTAAAGTATCATCTGCTCAAAATTTTTATTAAATTAAGGATTCAATAAATATTTATATTTTAATTAAATTAAAAAATATCAGTAATAAATAAATATTTATTTATTATTATTAATATTATTATTAATAAATATTATTAATTCTTTGCAAGTAAATTTTAATTACTAAATATTTATTACCCTCCTTTTTTAAATATTATTGCAATTCCTTTTCCTTTCCCTTTAATTATTAATAATTAAATATTAAATATTAAGGTAAAAAAGGAGTCTTTGCTTAGCTAGAGGTTTAAAAAAGGAGAATTATTTGCATAATTACAACTTATTAATTTTTATTATTAAGTAATAGGTCTTATGGCTGAGTGGTTTAAGCGAGGTACTGTTAATACCTTTTACAGAGGTTCGAACCCTCTTAAGGCCTAACTATTATTATATTTAAGGAATTGCATAATTATATTACTTTAATTATTAGTTTTTATTTTTATTATAAGAATATTATATCTGCATAATAAATATAATATATTAATAATACGAACATGTTGAAATTGGTAAACAATCTTCTCTTAAGAAGAAGTGGGTGTAAACCCTTAAGAGTTCAAGTCTCTTTGTTCGTAATGGCTCCAAATTTAGTGTAATATTTAATAAAAGGTAGTTTGTGAAAATAGCAAATTACCCTTTATTTAATTATTTATATTTAATGTAATATTAATATTAATATTTATTAGTATTAATTAATAATTGAAGAGTGTAGTATTAATTGGCTAATATGTTGATCTCCAAAATCGAGGATAGGTGTTCGAATCACCTCACTCTTGTAATAAAACGTATAATTACAATATTATAATAATTAATAATACTTGCATTATTATAATAATAAGATTGGATTAATTATTTCAATTAATAATACTAGTACAATAAAAAAGTAAATATTAAATTAATATCAAATGAAAAAATCAATTATTAATTATTATAATATTATCCCCTTAATTATTACTTAATATTATTTAAATTAGTATTTATTTTTTGTTTAAATACCTGTATTTGTGTTATGAAAGCACTTGGAGTTGAACCAAAACTTTCCCCTTAAAAGGGGGACACTCCACCACTCGAGTTCTGCTTCCTTATAATCATTATATTTATAAATTTTATTATTATTATTATTATTATTATTAAATACTAATTTATTTAATTTAAAGATTGCAATAGTAATTATTACTAATAATAGCAAGGTAGCCCTACATTTATTGTTCTATTATTAGTGGACACTCTTTTGCGATTCTATTTCTATTAAAGAAACAAAAAAATTAGTAAATATTTAATGTACCAATTACAATAAATTAGTAAATGTAGACAATCTTTTGGGCCGCAAGACAAAAAAAGATTTGTATTGTAATTATAATTTTAGAGTAATCGCAATGCGACTACTAATATTTTAATTATTAAATTTGCCTCGGGAGAGAATTGAACTCCCATATCTATATCTTCAGAATAGCGCTTTGACCACTAAGCAACCGAGGCTTAATAACTAATAAATAACTATTTAGTTATTAGTTATGAATAGGACTAGGACTAATAATAAATAAATAAATATTTATTACATAAAGGGTATTTATTTTATACCTCTTATGCTTATACAATTATTAAATAACTATATTAATTATTAGAATTAATCTTAATAATTAGAATAATTAATAATCGCATTATAACTAACTATATTAGTAATGTTAATATAATTACAATAAATAATTATATTATATTATTATAATTTTAATTTATATTATATTAATATTTATTTATTTATTATTTATTAATGTAATTCTATAGCATCTCTTAAATAAGAGCAAGTTAATAATGTGAATACAAAAGCTTGTATTAAAGAAACTGCTAATTCTAATCCAATTAAAGCTAAGAAAATAGCAAAAGGGATTAAAGTAATAATAGCTACTATTACATTACTTGTAAATAATTTAAATAAATAAGTAGATAATATTTTTAATAAAGTATGACCAGCTACAATATTAGCAAAAAGTCTAACCCCTAAAGAAACTGCTCTAGCTAAATAAGAAACTAATTCAATAAGTACTAATAAAGGAACTAAGATTAAAGGTGTCCCTGCAGGTATAAAGAAAGAAAAGAATTTAATACCGTGAATAGATAAAGCTAAAATTGTTACACCAATAAAAATAGTGAAACTTAAACCTAAAGAAACTACTCCACTAGCAGTAACTGCAAATGAATAAGGAACATTAGAAATTAAATTACCTATTAAAATATAAGAAAATAAAGAATATATAAATGGAAAATATTGTTCGCTTTTCTCACCTATTTGTTCTCTAACCATAGTGTTTAAACTAGCTTTACTTGCTTCTAAAGAAATAGACCATTTATTGGGTATTAATTTAGAATCGTTATTACCATAAATATGTAATCCTGTTATTATTATAACTATAAAAATAGAATATAGTGTTAAATTTGTAAAATTAATATGTAAATTACCTAAAATAGGTGCACTAATTCCTATTAAATTAGTAACTTCAAATTGACTTAAAGGCGATAAAATGAATAAATTTGTCATTGTTTTAAAATGAAAATTGAATTAAGTTTGAATTCATATTTTTTTATAAATTATTATTAGTATTTTTTTACGAGCGTGCTTAGATTCGAACTAAGAAATTTTTAATTGACAATTAAACCCTATACCAATTTAGATACACACCCTTCTTAATTTACTTAGTAAATAGTAAAAGTATTACTATTGCAATTTCTTAATAATATTTATTATTATTAGTATTAATTAAACATTAGTATTGCTCCAATCTTAGCAATAAATATTTATTTGTTTAATAATAAGTATAAATCATTTCTATTAATATTAATATTTATTTGTTTATATTTTAACACTCTTAATGATTAAATACTAATGTTTAATTTAAATATTAATAACTTAATAATAAATATTTATTACTATTGCTAATATTAATTACTCTTTTATTTATATTTATTATTAACCCTAATTTGGATTGTATTAATAATAAATATTAATTATTAATTAATAATTACCCAATAATTACTTGCATATTTAATAATAATAAATATTGCCTTATAATATTTATTATTATATTTATATTTAATCATTAAGATTAGAAAGATTCGAAGGAATAGCCATCTGCCTTTATTAAATTCTATAAAAATAAAAAATAAAGACTATTAAAATTATTATAGGGGTTATTATTAATCGCTATAATTAATAATTTATTGAAGTATTAAACCTCACCTCGATTATCCTATTTGGATTTATAATAAATATTAATTAATTTATTGATTAATAAAAAATGTGTGTACTATTTAAATTTGTTATAAAATAGGGGGGTTCATTGTTACAAAATTTGTTATAAAAAAGGAGGGATACATTTATACTTTAAATAATAGAAGAAAAAAAAATAATAAATATAATAATAAATAAATAAAGAATATTATGTTTTATTAAATAATTAGTAGTAGGAACTATTAGATGTTTACCGTTTAACTTAATGGAAATTACACTTTTAAATAACTTTCTAAACAATATATTATTATTAATAAATTTTACTATTTTACTATTCTCTGTTATATCTAGTGATAATAAAAAAATAGAAAAACTAGTAATTAATATACCAATAATACCTATAATTATAGAAAATATTACTAAATAATAATTATAATAAATATTATCAGGAAATAAAAAGATAATAATAATTATTAAAGTTGGAGTGATGTATGCTTTAATAGACTTACCGATAGTATTTATTAAAGATTTATTACTTTTTAACATAATGCAATAATGCAGTTGAATCAAGTTTGAAGTTAATATTTTGGTAACCCAGAATCGAACTGGGAACACAACATTGGCTAATTAGGAATACTAATATAGAAATGCAATGAAAATCAAATATCAGCCTATATTTCTGTTTTTAAATATTGTCTTTATAATTTATTGTTTTATTAAACAACATTAAGTATCCAAAGCTTGAAAAGAAAAGAAGAAAAAGGAGGGTAATAATTACTCGCATTGCGATTACCTTCAGGATTATAATTAGGATTAGGATTAGGATGTTTGTATTCGATACTACAAATTTATTCATTTCATCAACTTTTGCCTGTTTGTAAAAGCAAAGGTAGTAGGATTTAAACAAGAAATATCTTCTATTACATTTAGTAAACCTTTATAAATGAAATAACCATCAAAACTTCCTAAATTGTGAACAAATATTGTTCTACTATAATTAGAATTTATTATGTAATTAAATACATCGCTTCATAATTCAACTAGTAATTTGTTAATATCTTCTATTTTACAATCTATAGATTCAATTGATGTTTTTAATAAATTATGATTTATTTGGAATAATTTGAAATTGTTATTAGAGGTTGCAATAGTAATAATTACTGGAATTTGTATATTATTAAACTTAACAATTTCAATAGTTTCTATATCTAAGGTATAAAAAGGTTTAGGGTTTATTTGTTGCCTTTTTATTAAATTTACCTTTTTTAACGGAGTAATGTAGTTTTTATATTTTCTATTTTGAATATTTTTATCATTGGGAAGTAATACTACATTACTACTATACATTCTATAAATATTCAAACCTATAGAATTATTACTCATGTTAAAGATATAATTTGATTGTAATTTTAAATAATTATAATTATTCGCAATGCGACTATTTAGAAAGCCATTAAATTTTTCTTTGTTTAGAAAGCCATTTTTTTGATTATATTTCTTTTGAAAGCCGATTTGTCTCTTAAAAATACCATTTTGTTTTAATAATAAGCCATTTTTATTAATTATTGTATTATTTCTATTAAAATTAGGAAAAACAATTTTACTTGAATTGTGAATTTTAATATTTTGATTTTTTAAATGATCAACATTTCAAACTAATAATTCAAACCGCTTAAATATTGTTCCTCCATAAGGTTCTGGATGGGTCATAGGATTTGTTAAATTATCTTTAATCTGATTCCAATAATCATCAAAAGTGCTATTGTTTTTTATTAATACATTAATGTGAAATGAGTGAACCATTTGATTAACTATTCCTTCACTATTATTTGTATTACTGATAACGTTAAGCATAATTATTTTATATTCTCCAAAATTAAGGAAATCATTATTACTCATAATTGTTGCATGCATTTTTTCTAAGAATTCTTTAGGTGGTAGTAATTTCTTATTAATAACTGAAAAGATTAGTTTTCTTTCATTTGAATCTCTTAACAATAAATGTAACTCTATGAAATCTTTATTTAATTTATTTAGTAATTTATTAATATATTTATTAATAATTATTAAATAAATCTTAATTATAATAACCCCAAACTATTTTTAAACATATAGAAATTATTATTATATTTATAAAAATAAATGTAACAACTTCAATTACTATAAAAAAATAACTAGTTTTTATATAAATATTTACCATTCTATCTAATAACCAATGTATATTTCTTAATTTTGTAATATATTCATTGTCCCTATTAATCAATATACTAAAATATATTAATAAATTAAAAAAACAAATAATAGAAAAAACACACAATATTAAAAAACACAAACATAATAAAACAACCGGAGTTGCAATGCAATATTAGGATCATAAAGATCTATACCAATTTTTTTAATTAATTCTAAAATAAACATAATGCAGTTGAATCAAGTTTGAAGTTAATATAAAACAATTAATAGAACTTAAGAACTGAAGAACTGAAGAACTGAAGAATATTAATATTCTTAAATAATTCTAGTATTCTTTAAAGAGTATAAAATTATAAATATAGTAATATTATAAGTTTTATAATTACAAATTATTACCCAAAATAATTAAATCTAAAAAGACAATATTACTATTTATTGTCTCTCTTACTAAATATTTAAATATTTAAATATTTAAATATTTATTTTAGTCTTTAAATTTAAAGGTGTGGATATAAAATATTCTAATTTAGAATTTACAACATTTCCTATGCTTTTAAAGATTTCATTATTATTTAGCGATTAAATAATTCTATAATTATATAAGTAGAGGTAAATAATAATGAAATCTTATATAATTATTAATTATTTAATTTGAATAATTTGAATATTTTAATTAATTAAATCGCAACTATTATTGGGCCGCAAGGGTAAATTTTTGGTGTAATTTTAGAGTAAATAAAAATTTACCATATAAAATATACAATAATAAAATACATCCTATAACAAGAAAATAGAAACAAGAAAAAACAACAAAACAAACAAAAAAGGGGGAGATAAATAAAAATAAAATTATGGAGTGTAATATTTATTTTTATTTGGCTTAAATTCGCCTTAATAAATATATTCGAGGAAGAAACTCGTTAAAAAAAAATGCAATTATTAAATGAAACAACAATGAAAAAATAAAACAATAAATCTTTAATCCAATAAATACCTTAATTATAATAATTAAAAATAATAAAAATAAAATTTTAATAATAATTAGTTTATCTTTACCTATAATTCTGTATCTATTTAATATTAGTATTACTAATATTTTTTTAACGAAAAATTTTATTTATATAATTTATATTTTTATTATTTTTGGTTTTTATTTTATATTGGAACTTATAATACTTATTTACTTTATTAATATTAAGGAGAATAAATTAAATAATAATAAGGTATATATTTTATTGCCTAAATATTATATATTTAAAGTAAACACCTTTAGAAATAGTAATTTAATAAATAAAGAATTATTTACCTCTCATTTTTTTAGACTAATAGTATACTATTTAATAATGATAGTTGTGTTATTAGGTCTAGCTACGATTTTAAATTATTTTATATTGTAATCGCAAAAGACTATTAATAATTTAATTATTAATTAATAAGTTCTACTTTTTAATATTTACTTTCCTAGCAAAAATTAAGCAAGTATCGCATTATCATTGCAAATATTTACTAATTCTATTAATAATAATTATAATGTTAAAGGTTAAAAATTATTTTAACAATTAGTTTTAACCTATATTAATAAATAGAACAAATACTAATATTTGTTAGTATTTATTAACCCTCTAAGGAAGCTAGAAGCTAGTAACATCTAAAGTTATTATTATTATTATTATTATTATTATTATTATTATTATTATTATTATTATTATTATTATTATTATTATTATTATTATTATTATTATTATTATTATTATTAT